>Ga0181556_1000002_pt1 | contig 247796 bp, 237 predicted proteins | sample 011ome_14_FD_148651 | JGI IMG/M metagenome (GOLD analysis project Ga0181556, IMG submission 148651) | Coastal salt marsh microbial communities from the Groves Creek Marsh, Skidaway Island, Georgia - 011505AT metaG (spades assembly) | ecosystem: Environmental > Aquatic > Marine > Intertidal...
CGGCGACGGGGCTGGGGATTTCGGTGTCGACCTTGTCGGTGGAGACTTCGAGCAGCGGCTCGTCCACGGCGACGGTGTCGCCGACGGCCTTGAGCCAGCGGGTGACGGTGCCCTCAGTGACGCTCTCTCCCAGAGCCGGCATGAGCACCGGAGTGGTGTCAGCCGAAGAGGCTGGGCCGGCCGGCGCTGCAGCGGGTGCAACAGGAGCAGGCTCGGCAGCGGCCGCAGCAGGAGCAGGCTCGGCGGCGGGGGCCGGAGCTGCCGGGGCACTGGCCTCGGCAGCTTCCCCGATGGTGGCGAGTACGGCGCCGACCTCGACGGTGGCGTCCTCGTCGGCCTGGATGCTCAGCAGGACGCCGGCGACGGGGCTGGGGATTTCGGTGTCGACCTTGTCGGTGGAGACTTCGAGCAGCGGCTCGTCCACGGCGACGGTGTCGCCGACGGCCTTGAGCCAGCGGGTGACGGTGCCCTCAGTGACGCTCTCCCCGAGAGCGGGCATCGTGACGTTGACCGACATGGGCGGTGCTCCTTCGTCTCAGTCGTCCGCAGAGCCTTGTGGGCAGCGGACGAAGATCGTCATGCGTGGGCGTGCAGGGGCTTGCCGGCGAGTGCGAGGTGTGCCTCGCCCAGCGCCTCGTTCTGGGTGGGGTGGGCGTGGATCAAGGTGGCGACATCCTCGGGATGAGCCTCCCAGTTCACGATCAGCTGCGCCTCGCCGATCTGCTCGCCGACCCGCGAACCGACCATGTGGATGCCGATGACCGGCCCGTCAGTGAGCTGGACGAGCTTGATGAAGCCGGCGGTGCCGAGGATCTGGCTCTTGCCGTTGCCGCCGAGGTTGTACTCGTACACCGCGACGTTGTTGCCATGCTGCTCGCGGGCTTCGACCTCGGTGAGTCCGACGCTGGCGACCTCGGGCTCGCAGTAGGTGACGCGCGGGATGTTGACGTCCGCGATGACGGCCGGGTTGAGGCCGGCGATCTCCTCAGCGACGAAGATGCCGTGCTGGAACCCACGGTGCGCGAGTTGCAGGCCGGGCGTGATGTCGCCAACGGCGAACACGCCTGGGACGTTGGTGCGCAGGCGATCGTCGACGAGCACCCAGCCTCGCTCCATGGCGACGCCCTGCTCCTCGTAGCCCATGCCGGAGGTGCTGGGCCCCCGGCCGACCGCGACGAGCAGCAGGTCGGCGTCGAGCTGCGTGCCGTCCTCAAGCGTGACGTGCACACCGTTCTCGTCCTGTGTCGCGGAGGCGAACCGCACACCGAGACTGAAGTTGATGCCGCGCTTGCGGTAGGCGCGCTCGAGGGCCTTCGAGCAGGCCTCGTCCTCATTGGGCACCAGGTGGGGGAGGCCCTCGACGATGGTGACGTCGGTGCCGAAGGACTTCCAGACGCTGGCGAACTCCACGCCGATGACGCCGCCGCCGAGCACGATCGCGCTGCTGGGCACGTAGTCGAGGTTGAGGGCCTGGTCGCTGGTCATGATGCGACCGGAGATCTCCAGGCCGGGCAGTGATCGGGCGTAGGAGCCGGTGGCGAGAACGACATTGGTGCCGGTGTAGCGCTCGCCGTTGACCTCGACGGTGTCGGGAGCAACGAGGCGACCCTCGCCTTCGACGAAGGTGACGTTGCGACTCTTCACCAGGCCTTGGAGACCCTTGTAGAGACGACCGACAACGCCGTCGCGGTACTCGTTGACCTTCGGCATGTCGATGCCTTCGAACGTGGCGCGAACACCGAAGGAGTCGCTCTCCTTCGCACTGTCGGCCACCTCAGCCGCGTGCAGGAGCGCCTTGGTGGGAATGCAGCCACGATGCAGGCAGGTGCCACCGAGCTTGTCCTTGTCGATGAGGATGACGGACTTGCCGAGTTCCGCCGCCCGGAGTGCGCAGGCGTAGCCGCCGCTGCCGCCCCCGAGGATGACCAGATCTGCATGCGCCACTGTCGACCGCTCCCGTCCGTCATGAAGGTGTGAGGCACATCCTTCCATCGTCGGATTCGACGGTCAGGCCGACCCCTCAGCCATCTCCGCCGCGACCTGGACGAACGTGCGGACGGCGGCCCCGGTCCCGCCCTTCGGGGTGTATCCGTAGGGCGCCTTCTCGTTGTAGGCCGGTCCGGCGATGTCCATGTGCACCCATGCCTGATCGGCGGGGATGAACTCCTTGAGGAATATGCCGGCGCTGAGCATGCCGCCCAGCCGGTCGCCGATGTTGGCGATGTCGGCGACGGGGGAGTCGAGCGCAGCCCGGAGGTCAGCAGGCAGCGGCATCGGCCAGACGGCCTCGCCCGCATTGCCGGCGGCAGAGCACACCTGCTCGCGGGCCTCGTCGGTGTTGCCCATGACTCCGGCAATGCGCGCACCCAGCGCGATCCGCTGGGCACCGGTGAGGGTGGCCGCGTCGATGATCAGATCCGGCTTCTCGGCGACGGCCATGCCGAGGGCATCCGCGAGGACGAGGCGACCTTCGGCGTCGGTGTTGAGCACCTCGACGGTGGTGCCGTCGAACATCGTGATGACATCACCGGGGCGCTGAGCGGTTCCGCTCGGCATGTTCTCCGCCGTGGGCACCCAGCCCGTGACGCGGATCGGGAGGCCCAGTCGGGCGATCGTCTGCACGGCTCCGATCACCGCGGCGGCGCCGCCCATGTCGGCCTTCATCTCATCCATGTTGGCAGCGGGCTTGATCGAGATGCCGCCCGTGTCGAAGGTGATGCCCTTGCCGACGAGTGCGAGGTGAGCGGTGGCTCCCTTGGGCGCATAGTCCATGCGCACGAGACGCGGAGGATGTGCCGAGCCCATGCCTACCGCCAGAATGCCGCCGCAGCCGGCGCGCTTGAGGGCCGGCACATCCCACACCTTGACCTTGACGGGCAAGCCGGCCACGGAGTCCGTCGCGGCTGCTGCCAGCTCCACCGGGTGCAGTGCGGACGGCGGGGTGTTGACGAGGTCACGAGCGAGGAACACCCCGTCGGCGACAATGGCGATGTCCTTGATCGCCCGCCTCTGCGCCGCACTCGGTGCGGACTCCAGCAGCACAGTGATGGCACGAACCGGCTCGGGTCGATCCTTGCCGGACTTGCCGCGGAAGTCGGTGAAGTCGTAGGCGGCCAGCAGAGCGCCGAGCGCGATGCTCAGCAGCTCCTCGTCATCGGCGACGGGCAGGCAGATCGCGACGCGCTTGGTTCCGGCGAGAGAGCGCACGGCCGATCCGACTGCTCGCATCGTCGACTCGGCCGTGGGCTCATCCGTTCCGGTGCCCACGGCGACGACGAGCGAGGCCTTGATACCGCTGCCGCCGGGGATACGTGTGAGGTCGCCAGACTTCCCGGTGGCACCGACGGCGGCCAGTGCGTCTGCCAAGCGTGTGCGCTGGGCGGTCGTGAACCCCGGGCTGACGACCTCGGGCCTCTTGCCCTTGCCCGGGGCAAGGGCGATCACGAGGGCGTCGGTGGTCGTCGTGGCGGGAGCTGTCAAGGAGAGGGTCACGGTCGGCATGGCGCAAGGTTATCTGTGGGCGCGATGTCGAGCAGCGTGCGCGATGCCAAGTAGCGTTCGCGTATGACTGATCTGCGCACGACGCCGCTGCATGCCCGCCACCTGGCCGCTGGCGCCAAGATGGCCGACTTCGGCGGCTGGGACATGCCCATCGAGTACACCGGCACGGTCGCAGAGCACGGAGCGGTGCGCGAGGCGTGCGGGGTCTTCGATGTGTCGCACATGGGCAAGGTCGCCGTGTACGGCCCGGGCGCTGTCGCCTGGCTGAACTCGGTGCTCGCGAACGACCTTGATCGCATCGCTGCTGGCCAGGCGCAGTACTCCATGCTGCTCAACGAGACAGGTGGCGTCGTCGACGATCTCATCGTCTACCGCTGGTCCGATGACGGCGCCTACGTCATTCCCAATGCCTCCAACGCGGCCACCGTGGCGGCAGCCCTGCGCGATCGTGCACCGTCGGAGATCGCCATCGACGATCAGCACCTGACGCACGGCATCCTCGCGGTGCAGGGACCGCAGAGCGCCGCGGCCTTGGCGGGACTGGATCTCCCCACGGACCACGACTACATGGCGATGGAGATGGCCACGTGGCAGGGCGCACCGGTGGTCGTGTGCCGCACTGGCTACACCGGCGAGCACGGGTACGAGCTCATCGCGCCGAACGAGGTTCTGGTCGATCTGTGGGACGCCCTACTCGCGGCGGGCGTCGTCCCGGCCGGTCTTGGCGCCCGTGACACCCTGCGCACCGAGATGGGGTATCCCCTTCACGGGCAGGACATCAGCCCGACGATCACCCCGGTGCAGGCGATGATCAGCTGGGCCGTCGGCTGGGACAAGCCGGCCTTTGTCGGTCGTGATGCCGTGGTTGCCGAACGAGAGGCTGGACCCACTCGGCGTCTTCGAGGGCTGCTCGCGCTCGAACGTGGCATTCCTCGACCGCACATGGAGGTGCGCCTGCCCTCCGATTCAGGTGATGCCCTCGAGGGCCCGCTCGTGGGTGAGATCACGAGTGGGACGTTCTCGCCGACTCTCAAGCAGGGAATCGCCCTGGCCCTGCTGGACACCAGCGTGGCCATTGACGATGAGGTCGTGGTCGATGTGCGAGGTCGGGCGAGTCGCTTCCGGGTTGTGAAGCCCCCGTTCGTGCAGCCGAGCACTCGGGCCTAGGAGCCCACTCAGCGCGTTAGCAGTTGCAGCAGTGCGACGTTCGCCTGCGCACCCCACCCCGCGTCGTCGGTGAGGTCGAGGGGCAGCCCCGGTGCGAGATCGATGCGCTCGCGGGCAGCGGTCCACGCCGGGTCCAGGGACGACGTGGACGATCTCCACCACTGGCGGGCTCGGTGGTTGAGTCGGTCAGCGATGAGGGCGGCGGCCCAGGTGTCCGTCCCGTCGATCAGACAGGGCGTGGCTCGCGCGGCTCCGGCGAGCAGTACGCCCACGGCTCCCGCGATGCCTTCGGCGCCCAGCCGCACGAGCAGCTGCAGAGGTTCACCGATCGATTCGCGCAGGCCAGCGGCCTCATCGCGAATCTGTGCGCACCGATCCATCCATGACTGGTCGGTCATCCCCGCGGGCTGACCGAGAACGGACGACGCATCTGACTTGGTGAGCAGCGCGATGATGGTTCGGGCGCTCACCTGTTGTGAGGCCGCCACCGCGGGGATCAGCAGGTTCGCCCCGGAGTCCACGGCGCGCTCGGCCTGCTCGATTCCGGTCATCAGGCAGTCCATCGGATCGGCGCCAGACGGACGCAGAACGACCTCCTGGACCTGCGCGGACGTGTTTATGCGCCGCCACCAGAGGTCGAGATCGGCCAGCTCGCCCGTCAGCGCTTCGTTGCGGGAAGGATCAGACACATCGCCGGGGCTGTCACCGAGCGGAGCGATCCGCTCGAGGATGGCGGCGAGGGCCTCGGGGATCTCAGCCGTCATGATCCGTTGCCCGCGGACTCGAAGCGCACCGGTGCCTCGAACGCCGCCTTGCGCGACATTCGACGCAGGGCGATGAGGATCGGGCGTCCGGCGACCAGGATGAGGACCACCGTCAGCAGCGCACGGGGAATGTCATAGCCCAGCGACGTCATGATGCAGAACCGTAGCCATGACAGGAGGTTCTCGGTTACCGGAGCGCCCGCGATGTATGCCACCTGCTCGGGCAGATTGGTGGTGAAGGGCCAGAACCACAGGTTCATCAGGAAGCCGTAGACCAGGCTGGCGACGGCGCCATAACCGGCGAGCATCGCGAGTTCGCGCATTCCACTCCAGCCTCGTCGGGGGAGGAGTCCGGCCCCAAGCCCCACCCACGCCGCTGCCAGCATCTGGAAGGGAAGCCACGGTCCGACTCCTCCGGTGATCAAGGCAGAGGCGAACAGGCTGATGGCGCCGAGGCTGAAACCGAACCCCGGCCCGAGGGCGCGACCACCGAGGATGAGGATGACCCAGATCGGCTCGATTCCCGCAGTTCCGCCACCGAGGGGCCGAAGGGCCGAGATGACTGCGCTGAGCACCCCGAGCATGGCGATCGACTTGGCGTCCATGCCGCCGTCGCTCACCTGAGCGAGGACGACGATGACGAGGATGGGAACGACCACGGCGAAGAGCAGCGGAGCGTCCGTGGCATGGGCGACGGCCGTCGAACCGGGAGCGGCCACGAATGGCCAGACGAAGGCGATCACGCCGACGGCGGACGCTAGTGCAATGGCCACGCGTGAGGTGGTTCCGAGTCGGACTGCACGGACGTCAGAGCGCGGAGTGCTGGCAACGCGAGGAGTTTCAGGTGCGATGGTCATCCGGCGTCCACCTCCGGCTCAGGCAGGTGGGCGAGTGCATGCTCCACCTGCCCGACGGTGAGCCATTCCTGCGGCGAGAGGATCTTGGACACCTGCGGGGCGAACATGGGGGAGGACATCACGACGTCGGACGTCGAGCCGTCGGCAACCACCTCGCCCTCGGCCAGAATGATCACCCGATCGGCGATCTCAGCCACGAGTTCGACGTCGTGCGTGGCGAGGGCGATGGCGTGGCCAGCAGCGGCGAGATCCGCCAGGACGCGTGCGAGTCGTGTCTTGGTCGGGTAGTCGAGTCCGCGAGTTGGCTCATCGAGCAGCAGGAGCGGTGGTCGAGCCGCGAGGATGAGGCAGAGCACCAACAGCAGCCGCTGCCCTTCAGAGAGGTCGCGTGGGTGAGTGCCGTCAAGGATCTCCGGAGCCATCAGTGCAAGCAGAGCGCGGGTGGTCCCGGGCTCGCAGCGGGCGTCCCGGTCAGCAATGCGGCACTCCTCCGCCACGCTGGTCGCCTCGAGCAGGTCGGCAGGCTCCTGCGGAACAAGTCCCACCGTGTCGATGAGCTCGGCATCGCCGAGCGCCGCCGGGTCGCGGTCCTTGATGAGCACATCTCCGGTGCGCGTCGGACCAACGCCGACGAGGGCATTGAGGAGCGTCGACTTGCCGGCACCGTTGCGACCCATCAGCGCAACGATTTCGCCGTCATGGATCGTGATGTCCACACCGCGCAGCGCCGGATGACTGCCGTAGCGAACACCGAGGCGAGACGTGCGCACGGTCTCGACGCGGGAGTCGGTCACGACCCGCAGGCGTGGCTGCTGACCGACCAGCAGGTCCCGTAGCGAGCCGGCAGCGCGCCGCGCATCGCGGACCGACAGCGGCATGGGATCCCAGCCGGCCAGACGTCCGAGCTCGACGACCGGAGGTGCGATGGGTGCATGCTGCATGACCTCCGCCGGCGACCCTTGAATGACGGGCGCTCCACCTCCGGGAACGATGATCACCTGATCGGCGTACTGCACCACCCGCTCGAGCCGATGCTCGGCCATGAGGACGGTGACGCCGAGATCGTGAACGAGACGCTGGAGGGCGGCGAGCACCTCCTCCGCGGCACCGGGATCGAGCGCTGATGTCGGCTCGTCGAGCACGAGGATGCGGGGATGTGCCGCGAGCACGGCGCCAATGGCGACACGTTGACGCTGACCGCCCGACAGCGTGCGCAACGGGCGCTGGCGAATGTCGGCCAAGCCGAGAAGATCGAGGGTCTCCTCCACGCGTCGGCGCATGATGTCGGGGGCAAGGCCCAGGCATTCCATGCCGTAGGCGAGTTCATCCTCGACGGTGTCGGTGACGAAACCACTCATCGGATCCTGCGGCACCACGCCCACGAGATCCGCGAGATCGCGCGGCGCGTGATGAGCGGTGTCCCGCCCGTCCACGAGGACTCTTCCCTGCAGCGTGCCACCAGTGAAGTGCGGGACCAGGCCATTCACGGCACTCAGCAGAGTCGACTTCCCACTGCCCGTGCGCCCGACCACGAGGACGAGTTCTCCCTCGGGGATGCGCAGGTTGACATTAGCGAGGACCGGGGCGCTCTGGTCGGCATACGTGATGGTCACGTCGTCGAACTCGATCATGCGCCCACCTCCACGAGTTCGCGCTGCATGCGCATGCTTCGGGGCAGGGGTGGCGCAGTGACGGCCGCGGTGGCGGCGATGGCCACCCCGACGAGGGCGGCAAGCGGCAGGCTCGGCCAGGTCGGAGGATCGAACGAGGCGACCATGCCCGACGTACCGGACCACGCTGCCACGGTGAAGATCCCGGCCACCGTGACTCCGGCCGCGGAGACCAGCCACTCGGGCAGCGACCACGGATCGGGGCGATAGCGGGTGCGCACCTGCGATCGTCCGGACCAGACGACGGCGCCGACAGCGCTGCCGAGGCCCAGGACGAGGAGCGGAAGCCCCATGAGCGCAGGTGACCCGGCGGAGACGAGCCCGTAGGTGCCGATGCAGGCGGCGACGAGTCCGAGCAGCAGCAGCCCCGTGGTGCCCCGGCGGCGGCGCGCCGACTCCGGTCCGCGTCGCCCGTAACCGCGCGAGTCCATGGCGGCGGCGAGGGTCACCGATCGCTCCAGCGCTCCCTCGAGCACGGGGATGGCGGCTGCCGCGATCGCGCGGGGGCCGGTTGTGCGGCGGCCGCGAAGTCGACGAGCGGTCTTGAGTCGTTCGACATCTGCCACCAGCTGCGGGGTGAAGGTCAATGCCACGACGATGCTGACGCCGAGTTCGTACAGGCCCGCCGGAACGGACTTCAGCAATCGAGTGGGCGATGCGAGTGAGTTCGCTGCACCGATGCAGATGAGGATGGTGGCCAGCCGGAGTCCGTCGTAGAAGCCCATGAGCAGTGACTCGAGGCGAACGTCGCCACCGATCCGGATGCCGGCGAGCCACTCCGGCAGGGTGATACCGGGCAGGTCGAGGATGGTGGTCGTTCCCACGGACGACACCAGCAGCACCTGCACTGCCATGCGCACCACGATGACGATCAGCCCGAGCTGCAGGAAGAAGCGGAAGGATCGCCCCCAGGGCGCATCGGGACGACGGGCCTGCACGACCAGGGCGGCAACCGCGATGAGTGCGATCAGGAGCAGGGGATTGGTAGTGCGACTGGCCGCCGCCGCCATTCCGAGCGCCCAGATCCACCAGGCGCCCGGATGCAGCCACCGTGCGTCACCCATGGAAGTCCACCCCGCCGGACTGGATGCGCCGTGATCGCTGGCGCACGATCAACCAGATGAGGGCCCCGGCGGCCAGGGCTCCAGCGAAGAGCAGGGTCGGCAGGGGGGAGCCGCTGTCGTCAGCCGATCCCGCGGCCTGGGGAGGCGGAGACGCCGTGGGGTTCTCATCACCCGAGGCGCTGGTCACCACCGTGGCCGCAGCATCGGAGATGCGCTGCTGCTCCGCCTCGTCGATCAGAGGTGCGCACTCATCAGTGGGGTAGCCGCCCACGCCGCAGATGAGGCCGTTGTCTGTTCGGACATCGCCGACGGATCGGAGCACGTCGTAGCCGGTCGCAGAGTCATCGATGACAACGCACGTCGCGAACGATTCAGGAGCCTGCTGTCCTGCCGGGGCGATGGCCTGCTCTCCGTAGTCGACGACCAGGGCGATGCGCTTCATGTCGGCCTTCTCAGTGGCGTCCGCGCACACCGCGTCGAAGTCGGGCTGCGGCCGAGGTGCGTCGTCACTTGAGGCGTCATCCGAAGTGACCGAGAAACGCCATCCCTCGACGGTGTCGTCAGCGGGAATCCGAAACGCCGGTCCGGAAGGAGCGAAGACCCACGCACCGTCCGTGACCGTCCAATACGTCCAGTAGCGGTAGGCGGAGGCGTGGGCGAGCGATGCACCCGCAGTCGCCGCCAGCGCCGCGGCCACCAGGGCCACGACGCCGACGACGATGCGGGTGCGCATGCCTACTACCTGCGCATCGAGCTGGTGAGGCTGCTGATCATGTTCATCCCACCGAAGGCCTTGGGCGAGCGGCCCGTCGCCTCGGCAACCATCAGCAGCAGGCCCGCGGCAGCGGGGCTCGTGGCCCCTGACCCGGACACGAAGTCCTTGGCGTTGGCAGCGAGCGCCGATGTGCCCTTGGCGATCGCGGTGCGACCTTGCCGCGCCTGTGCCAGATCGAGCACGGCGAACGCCGTGCTCTGGTAGTCCGGTCCATCGCCGTAGGCCGAGGGGAGCAGGCCCGTGGTGGACAGACCCGTGTTGAGGTAGCTCAGGCCCTTGGCCTTGGCGGTGTTGGCGCATGGCGCGGCGGCAGCCGCCTTGGGCAGCTTCCTCTCGACGGGCAGGGATCCGACGATTCCGAGAGTTCCCTGGGCGCTGGCCATGGGATCGACGGCGTTGCCCGCCTGGTAGGCGAAGCCACCGCCGGCGCTGCACTCCCCCGAGAGGCGCCCGAGGAAGCGCGACGCCTTGGCCAGTTGCGGACGGAACTGGAAGTCGAGGGTGCGCAGAGCTGCTGCGGCCAATCCGGTGGAGTTGGCGTCGGCTGCCCCTCCTGCGTAGTACGGCCAGCCACCATTCGACAACTGATTGGCCGTGAGGTACTCCAGCGATGCCTCGACTGCATCCACGATGCGATTGGTGAGTCGGTTGGGCAGGTTCAGTCGGGAGTCGTCCAACGACATGAGTGACATGTAGGCCATGGCGGTCGAATTCATGTCCGGGCCGCTGTAGTTCTCAGGGTCGGGGGTGCCGCATGGCTCAGAGAGATCGGCCCGATAGGCCTGAAAGGAGCCGTCCTTGCACTGCTGGTCGAGCAGCCAGGTGATCGCCGAGGAGTCGGGCGTGCGGCCCACGGCCGCCAGACCCATGAGTCCAAGGGACTGGCGATAGACGCCGTCGTAGGTGGGATCGGCGGACCCGTACAGGCCCGAGGTGGAACTGGGGGCCGCCGATGCGGCGGGTGCCGTGATGCCACCGATCGCTACGACGGCGGACGCCGCCAGGGCGATGATGGTGGTGCGACGTCGTGGGGCGACGCGCATTGATGCGAGAGACATGCGCTTCCTTCTGGATGAGCGGTGCCGGTGAGGAAGGCGCGCATCTCCGATGAGAAATCCCCGATGCTGTTCGCAATCGGGGACGGCTGGGTGGAGACCCGAGCTCCCGTCCCGTTACCTCGACGGATGGAGCCGCTCGCGTTCGCCAGGTGCTCCGACTCTCCCCGAAGGGAACACGGTTGCGGGACAGCGCCGGATTCGCACCGGACTTCCCCTGGACGTCGAACGAGTGGTTTTCAGTTGTGAGCGCATCTGACCATGTGCGAGAGGTCAGTGTCAAAGGTGCCGGTGCACGGCGCGCCGATGAAGGTGATCGTGATGGGCGTCAGCTCTGTGGGTGGAGTGACATCGGCCCGTAGACCTCGTTCTCCTCCTCCAGCAGCACGACGCTGTCGACGCCCGCATCGAGCAGTTCCTTCCAGGACTCGCCGATCCACGTTTCCGCATCGGACTGGGTCGGAAAGGTCTGAGAGCGTGCCGGGTCGGGCTCGGTTCCGTCTATGCGCTCGTAGCGCCAGCTCCACGTAGTCATCGGCGCTCCACCGGCTGGCCTCCGCGCTTGACCTTGGGGGGTGGGACGCGAAGACGACGCAGCTGAAGTGCACGCAGTACTGCGTACAGGGTGATGCCGCGTCGGTCGGACTTCTCGGGGAACTCCTTGGCGGCGCGTCGGTTCAAGGTGACGAGGAGGATCGTTGTATCTATCGCGATGACAGCGGTGAAGGCGAAGAACGCCAGAGACACGAACGACTGAACCGCTGGATTTCGGACGAAACCGAGTACCAGAACCGCGATGGCCACGAAGATGAAGAACTCCGCGACAGTGAACCTCGAGTCGACGAAATCGCGGGTGAACGCCTTCGCCGGACCCTGATCGCGAGGCGGGAGATAGCGCTCGTCGCCAGCCATCATCCCTGCACGAGCGCGGGTGCGCTCTGCTCGATCCCGCTCACGCGCGGCCTTCTTTGCGGCCTTGGGATCCTTGGGAACCTTGAGCTGCTGCTTGCGGGCAGCCTCGGCCTCCTTGCGGGAGGGCGTAGGCCGGCCCTTGGGCGCGCGCGAGTCTTCGACGCCCTCGTCACCGGGGGCGGGTGTCGAGTCGTCGGGAGCGGGGGTCTGCTGGCGTCCGAACATGATGCGTCAGCCTAGTTGGTTCGTGGCGAGGACGGGGTGGGTCGGGAAGGGTCAGCACCTGAGGAATGCTCGAATGCCAGTTAGGCTGGTCACACCGTCGTCGAGGAAAGGTCTTCCGCCATGGGTCTGTGGCAGCGATTCACTCTGATCTTCAAGTCCAAGGCAAACAAGGCTCTCGACCGCGCGGAGGATCCGCGCGAGACGCTCGACTACTCGTACGAGAAGCAGCTGGAGCTCCTCCAGAAGGTCCGGCGCGGTGTCGCAGACGTCGCGACCAGTCGGAAGCGCCTCGAACTGCAGATTCAGGGCCTGGCCCAGCAGGAGGCCAAGCTGGAGGAGCAGGCGAAGGCAGCCCTCGCCGGCGGTCGCGAGGATCTGGCCCGGGAGGCGCTCACTCGACGCAGCGGTCTGCATGTGCAGATCGCCGACCTCCAGGGCCAGCTGGCCACACTTCAGGAGCAGGAGGAGAAGCTCACTGTCGCGGCCCAGCAGCTGCAGTCCAAGGTGGAGGCCTTCCGCACCAAGAAGGAGACCATCAAGGCCACCTACTCCGCGGCTGAGGCGCAGACCAAGATCGGCGAGGCCGTCGCCGGGATCTCCAGCGAGTTGGGCGATGTCGGGCTGGCCGTGCAGCGAGCCGAGGACAAGACGGCCCAGATGCAGGCTCGAGCCGGAGCCATCGATGAACTGGTCACCAGCGGTGCGCTTACGGATGTCACTGGGGTGGGCAAGGACGACATCACGGTCGAACTCGAGCGCATGGCGAGCGAGAACGACGTCAACACCCAGCTCGAGGCGATGAAGCGTGAGCTCGGGTCCAGCGGGGGCAAGGGACAGATCGAGCAGTAGGCGCTGCCGACCGGATCAACGCGCATGGCGGACACCCTTGTTCTCGTACACGGGGGTTCTCACGGGGCGTGGTGCTGGGATGACGTGCGTGCCTCGCCAGCGCTTGCTGACGTGCCGTCGGTGGCGCTGGATCTCCCAGGTTGCGGTGCTGATGGGTCCGCACGAGCAGACCTTCGCCTGGACGACTCAGTCGCCTCGATCACGCGCCTGATCGATACTGTTCCCGGTGGCGAAGTCACCCTTCTGGGCCACTCGATTGGGGGCATGGTGCTTCCCGCGGTGGCCGCGGCGCGTCCCGATCGGGTGGGAGCGGTCGTGTTCGTCGCGGCCGTGGTGCTGTCGAAGGGGGAGCGCGGCATCGACGCCATTCCCGAGGATCGACGACCGTCGTACTACGCCATGGCCAAGGCCTCGGGCGACAACTCACTCCTGCCCGACTTCGCGAACGCCTATGCCCGATTCTTCCCGAGCCTGTCGCTTGAGCGTGCTCAGCAGGTCTATGACCGCCTCACGCCGCAACCCTTCGGACCGTACCTCCAGCCCGCAACCGTGGGGGCCGAGTCATTGGTGGGCGACGTCAGCTACATCCTCATGGAGAACGATCGGACCTTCCCGGAGGAGTCGTCTATGACGTTCGCAGCCAAGGCCCGAGGCGAATTGATCCGTCTGCCGGGCGACCATTGTGTGATGCTCACCGACCCACATCTGCTGGCGGTGACCGTCCGTGAGGTGCTGACGCGGAACCGAGGGTAGGTTCCAGACGTCATCACGAGTGCATGAACGCGTGGTTCGTGTGGGAAGGGCGTTGTGGCGAAGACGCGCTATGGAAGCGATCGCGGCCTGTCCGTTCGGATGACGGGCACGCTGTTCGGTATCGGCCTCCTGTACGTCGTGCTCGCCGCCCTGCTGATGTCTCTGGGGTTCAACGCCTGGTTCATTCTGGCCATCAGCGGCGGCATGCTCTTCGCGCAGTGGTGGTTCAGCGACTCCCTCGCGATGTCAGCCATGCGTGCCGTGGTCGTCACCCCCGAGCAAGCCCCCCAGCTGCACGCTCTGGTTGATCGAGTCTGCGCGATGGCCGACATGGACAAGCCACGCATCGGCATCGCCGACAGCGACGTCCCGAATGCCTTCGCCACGGGACGGACACCGAGCCGTTCGGTGATCGTCGTGACCACCGGGTTGCTCAAGCGACTCGATCAGGAGGAGCTCGAGGGCGTGCTGGCACACGAGCTGTCGCACGTCGCCCATCGCGACGTCACGGTCATGACTGTCGCGTCCTTCACCGCGATCCTCGCCGGGTTCATGGCGCGCAGCGTCATGTGGTCGAGCATGGGTCGCAACCGCGACCAGAACACGGCCGTGATCTTCATGGTCGTCATGGTCGTGAGTGTGATCGTCTACTTCATCTCCTACATCCTCATGCGCGCGCTCTCGCGCTACCGAGAGCTGGGGGCTGATCGTGGCGCGGCCCTGCTGACCGGGCGGCCATCTGCACTTGCTCGTGCGCTGCAGAAGATCTCCGGCGACATGGCATCGATTCCCACACGTGACCTGCGGCAGATGGAGCCAGTGAGCTCCTTCGCCTTCGCCCCGGCGTTTGCACGCGGTGGCGGCTTCAGCCTCGAGTCGATCATGTCCACGCATCCGTCCTTGGAGAAGCGACTGGCACAGCTCGCACGCATCTCGGCCGAGCTCGGCGAGCGGTAGGGCAGTCGTGGGATTCCTCGACGCGGTACTGGGCCGACGCAAGGCGGTCAAGCCCGATCTCGACGCGCTGTTCGCGCTGCCGAACGCAGCGATCTCCCTTCAGGTGAGCATGGACCTGCTGCCCACGGGACGCGGCTCGGTGGCGTTCCGGGCGCCGGAGGGGCGGGCCTTCGCGGATGTGGAGGCGGAGGTGCGGAGCCTGCTGGATGCCGACGGCGGTCCGCCGGTGGAACTGCAGCAGGACGAGTTCGGCTTCACCTGGCTGGTCGTGCGCACCGAGCCCGCTGATCTGCCCGGCGTCGTGACGGACCTCCATGCGGTCAACGTCTCGCTTGTCGAGGCCGGGTTCGGTCCGCAACTGCTGTGCTCGCAGGCCTCGTTCCGTGATCCTGACGGGCGCGAGCTTGCGCTGGTGTACCTGTACAAGCGCGGCACGTTCTACCCCTTCGCCCCGACGGGGACGGACGCGCGCGACAACGTGCTCGAGCTCACGGTGCGTGACCTGCTGGCGAGCGAACTGCCGATCGAGCCCGATCTCTCCCGGTGGTTCGCCATCTGGGGCGCCCCAGGCCTGTGAGCGCCTTCAGTCCTTCGTGACCGAGGGCCCGGGAAGGGCCAGCATGCGATCCAGCGCCACCTTGGCCCAGTGCGCGGTGTCAGGATCCACGGTGATGCGGTTGGGCACCGTCCCCTCGACGAGCGATTCCAGCGCCCACACCAGGTGGGGAAGATCGATGCGATTCATCGTCGAGCAGAAGCACACCGTTCGGTCCAGGTAGACGATCTCCTTGTCCGGGTGGGCGAGGGCCAGTCGCTTGACGAGGTTGAGCTCGGTCCCGATCGCCCAGGCAGTGCCGGGCTCTGCTGCCTCGATGGTGGAGATGATCTTCTCAGTGGAGCCGACGGCATCGGCCTTCTCGACCACCTCGTATGAGCACTCCGGATGCACGATGACGGTCACTCCCGGGACGCGCTCGCGAACCTCATCGACGCAGTCGGCGGTGAAGCGCCCGTGCACCGAGCAGTGACCGCGCCACAGGATGACTCGGGCATCGCGGAGCTCGTCGTCGGTCAGCCCACCCCGGGGCTTCAGCGGGTTGTAGACGACGCAGTCGTCGAGGCTCATGGCGAGGTCGCGAACGGCAGTGTTGCGCCCTAGGTGCTGATCGGGGAGGAACAGCACCTTCTCCCCGCGCTCGTATGCCCAGGTCAGTGACCGCTCCGCATTGCTCGAGGTGCACACGGATCCGCCGTGTCGGCCCGTGAAGGCCTTGATGGCAGCCGTGGAGTTCATGTATGTGATGGGCACCGTGACGTCGGCGACTCCGATGTCCTCGAGGACGGCCCAGCACTCCTCCACCTGCGCGATGGACGCCATATCGGCCATGGAGCAGCCGGCCGCGAGATCGGGAAGCACGACCTGCTGGTGATCGTCGGTCAGGATGTCGGCGCTCTCGGCCATGAAATGGACACCCTCGAAGACGATGAACTCCGCCTCAGGATGGGCCGCAGCCTGCTGGGCGAGCTTGAACGAGTCGCCCGTGACGTCGGCGAACTCGATGACCTCATCGCGCTGGTAGTGGTGGCCGAGGATGAAGACGCGATCGCCGAGCGCTGACTTGGCGGCACGGGCGCGTTCGACGAGGTCGGGGTCCGAGGGCGCTGGCAGATCGCCGGGGCAGAGGACCCCAGCCTCGGTGTCGGGATCGGATTCGTGGCCGAGGAGCAGCAGGGCCAGCGGGGTGGGCTCAGGCTCGGTGAAGGGTTGCGCCATGCGTCATAGTGTCGCATCCGACACGACCACCCCCTCGCGCACGCCGCGTAAGTGTGAGAATCTGGGAATGCACACGGTCAACATGGCGTTGACACCAGAGCACGGCTAAGTGATCGCACCACCGACCCGAGAGGCTTTACCCATGTCGGCAGACACCACCACCGAGGCCACCACCGAGGCCACCACCACGGACGGCCTTCTTCTCACCGATGGCGCCGCGTCAAAGGTGAAGGCACTTCTGGACAGTGAAGGTCGCGACGACCTCTCCCTGCGGGTTGCTGTTCAGCCGGGCGGCTGCTCAGGACTGCGCTACCAGCTCTTCTTCGACGATCGCTCCCTCGATGGGGACGTCATCAAGGACTTCAACGGCGTCGCCGTGGTCACCGACCGCATGAGCGCCCCGTACCTCTCAGGGGCGACCATCGACTTCGTCGACACGATCGAGAAGCAGGGCTTCACGATCGACAACCCGAACGCCGGCGGATCCTGCGCCTGTGGAGACTCCTTCCACTGACCGCTGCGTGATCGCGGATCGGCCCGTCCACAAAGGTCGATCTCCTGACTGACTCATGACGACCGCCGGACATGTTTCCGGCGGTCGTCGCCTTTCGCGCGAGGCTTCGTCGCCTACCCCGCTAGGCTCCCTCAACGTGGCTGTTCTCATCACCGGATCCATCGCGACCGATCACCTGATGACGTTCCCGGGTCGGTTCTCCGACTCGCTCGTCGCCGACAAGCTCGACAAGGTGTCCTTGTCCTTCCTGGTGGAGGAGCTCGAGGTCCGCCGTGGGGGAGTGGCGCCGAACATCGCCTTCGGCATGGGGTGCCTGGGGCATCGGCCGGTGCTCGTGGGCGCGGTGGGTCCGGATTTCGCCGACTACGAGTCGTGGCTGCAAAGGCACAACGTCGACACCAGCGGCGTGCACGTATCGGACTCCCGGCACACGGCTCGGTTCGTGTGCACGACCGACAGCGAGCAGAACCAGATCGCCTCCTTCTATCCGGGGGCGATGTCGGAGGCGCGGAACATCGAGCTGCGCCCGGTTGTCGATCGGGTGGGCAAGGCCGACGTCGTGCTCATCGGTGCCAATGATCCTGAGGCGATGCTGCGCCACACCGAGGAGTGCCGCTTCCGCGGCTACCCCTTTGCCGCCGACCCGTCCCAGCAGCTCGCGCGCATGAGTGGCGAGGAGATCGTTCCCCTGGTGGAGGGCGCTGCCTTCCTGTTCACGAACGAGTACGAGTCGGCGCTGATCCAGCAGAAGACGGGGTGGACCGACGCGGATCTCAACGCGATGGTCGAAGTCCGGATCACCACGCTCGGTGGCGATGGGGCGCGCGTGGAGCGCCGCGGTGAGGCACCCGTGAACGTCACTGTTGCCGAGGAGGATCGCAAGGCCGACCCCACCGGGGTGGGTGATGCCTTCCGGGCCGGGTACCTCAGCGGCCAGTCATGGGGATTGAGCGACGAGCGGTCAGCTCAACTCGGTGCACTCGTGGCGACCTACGTCATCGAGACGGTCGGCACGCAGGAGTACGAGCTGGCGCGCTCGCACTTCCTTGAGCGCATGGCCCGAACCTACGGCGATGACGCGGCGGCAGATGTCGAGCCGCACGTGGTCTGCCCGCGTCCTTAGCCTTGCGGCAGTGAGATCTCCCGTGCCGATCTCGCCCGGGCCGACCCAGTGGGATCTGCCCGACCCCGCACGGGCCATGCCGGGTGAGGATGTTGTCGCCGTCGGGGCTGATCTGGAGCCCTCGACCGTGCTAGCGGCCTATCAGCGCGGGTTGTTTCCCATGCATCTGCAGACCGGCGATCTGGCCTGGTGGTCACCGGATCCTCGCGGCGTCCTCGAGCTCGACGATCTGCGGATCAGTCGATCGCTGCGCAAGTCCATCCGGCGCTTCACGTTCACCCTCGACGCTGACTTCCCTGGGGTCATGCGCGCCTGCGCCGAGGGTCGGGAGGAAGGGGCATGGATCACCGACGAGTTCCTGGCCACCTACACGCGGCTGCACGAGCTCGGCTGGGCGCACTCGATCGAGGTGTGGCAGGAGGGGGCACTCGTCGGAGGTCTGTACGGAATCGAAGTCGGTGGCCTGTTCGCGGGGGAGTCGATGTTCCATCGCGTCCCAGATGCTTCCAAAGCGGCGCTTGTCGCACTCGTGGAGCGACTTCGCGTCGGTGCGACGGACGAGCGGCTGCTCGACGTCCAATGGTGCACCGAGCACCTCGCCACGCTGGGAGTCCGGGAGATTCCTCGCGACGAGTACCTGATCCGACTCCAGCGAGCCGTGCACCTGCCGGCCGCGCTGGGCCCCGATGCGGATCCTGAGGAAGCCTGACGGCCAGCGGCTACGCCAGGCCTGATCGCGCGGATGCCAGGGCATCGGGGAAGGCGGTCAGGAACTGATCGACCGTCGCCTCGGTGCATGCGAACGGCAATGACACCCGGATGGAGGCATCGGAGCGAACGCCCATGGCTGCGAGGACCTGGCTGGGCATGCGCACGTCCGACGTGCAGGCGGATCCGCTCGCCACGCTGATCCCTCGGCGGCTCAACTCGTCGACCACCACCTCGCCTGTCACTCCCGCACAGGTGAACGTGACGATGTGCGGAAGGCGGTCCACCGGGTCACCCACGACCATGATCCCCTCCGCGAGAGCCGGCAGCTCGGAGCGAATGCGGGAGGTCAGCGCGAAGGCACGCTCGGCCTCTGGCTCCGAACGGGGCAGCACCAACTCCAGTGCGGTTGCCGCCGACGCGGCACCGGCGATGTCGGGGAAGCCACTGACCCAGCCGCGGTCGGGGTTCTCCTCCGGTGTCCAGCGCATTGCCGAGCGCACCGCGAGCACGCCCACGCCAGCCGGTCCACCCCAGTCACGCGCCGAGGCGGCGAGCACGTCCCAGTCCTGAGGGGTGCTTCCCCGTCCGATCACCTGAACCGCGTGCACCAGCAGGGGAACGCCAGCGTTCTGGGCGAGAGCGTGCACCTCGGCCAGTGGCTGGCGGGTGCCCACCTCCGCGTTTGCTGCCTGCACGGCGACGACCCCGGCCGGATCGGCCAAGGCGTTCTGCAGGTCGGCAAGTCGCACGCGGCCCACGTCATCGACGGCCACCAGGTCCACCTCGTCGGACACACCCCGTGCCGGACTCAGCACTGCGAGGCTCTCCACCGATGACGCCACTACGCGCCGATGAGGGGAGCGGGACAGCAGTCCGCTGAGGCCCACCCCCACGGCGGTCGGGCCCGAGGTGGTGAGGAAAACCTCGTCGGGGGTGATGCCCAGCGCGGCCGCGATGCTCGACCGAGCCGCGTCGAGGACCATGCCGGTGCGGCGCCCGGGGTGGTGCAGCCGGGCCGGATCACTCCACGCCTGCTCGGACGCGGCCAGCCAGGCGCGTCGGGCAGCCGGAATCAGGGGTTGCCCACCGACCGCATCCAGGTATCCCGCGGGGGGTCGGGCCCACACCTGATCGGGCTCGTCAGCCGATGTCATGGCGCCACCGTAGTCCGGCGCATCGCAGCTGCGGGGCCGCGCGGATACCCCCCGGGGGCATACCTGCTTCAGACGGCTCATTCGTGAGGGAATGACGACCTGATCACAGTGCGCGGGGCAGGAGGCGTCGTGAGGGGGCGGTGCGCTAGTCTGCCGAACATCCACTCGTGAGGAAGGTGTTCTGTGCGGCATTCGAGCCACGCCGGCTCCCTAGGAGTTGCGCAACACGATCAGGGCATGGCACACCGGGCCAGGAGCAAGCGCCGTCGCCGCGCGGTCGTCATGGGAGCTGGAGTCCTGACGGCAGCGGTCGTGCTCTCGGGCTGCACCGTCAACGAGATCCTGTTCCTTGACCTGCCGGAGCCCGCCACCAAGGAGGCCCTGACGATCCAGAGCCTCTGGGAGGGCTCGTGGATCGCGGCGTGGGCCGTGGGCATCTTCACGTGGGCACTCATGCTCTGGGCGGCCTTCGCCTACCGTCGCCGTCACAAGGACGACGCCCCCGAGCAGACCAAGTACAACATCCCGATCGAGCTGCTTTACACGGTTCTGCCGCTCATCATGGTCATCGGCCTGTTCTTCTTCACCGCGCGCGACCAGTCGGAGATCCTGACCGTCAACGACGATCAGGACCAGACGGTCGAGGTCGTAGGCTTCCGCTGGAACTGGGCCTTCAACTACGTCGATCAGGACGCCTACGCGGTCGGCACGCCGGATCTGCCCGCCGAGCTCGTTCTGCCCGTGGGGGAGAAGATTCGCTTCGAGCTCGTGTCCCCGGACGTCATCCACTCCTTCTGGGTGCCGGACTTCCTGTTCAAGATGGATGTCATCCCCGGCAAGCGCAACGTCTTCGAACTGACCCCGGACAAGGTCGGCGTCTATGCAGGCAAGTGCGCCGAGTTGTGCGGTGTCGAGCATGCCCGCATGCTGTTCAATGTGCGGGTTGTCGAGCCGGCCGAGTACGAGCAGTACATCGCCGACCTGAAGGCTCGCGGCCAAGGTGGACTCTTCGACACGGGATTGAGCAACGACGCGGGCACCCTGCCTGATGAGAGGACGATATGACCATCCTGAGCGAACCTCCCGTCGCTTCCTCGGAGCAGGAGCCCGGCGATCGCAAGGCTGCCCGCAAGCGCTCCTTTGGTTCTGCCGCCGTGTCCTGGGTGACGTCGACCGACCACAAGGTGATCGGCTACATGTACCTCGTCACTGCGACGTTCTGGTTCTTTGCCGCTGGGCTGATGGCCCTGGTCATCCGTGCCGAGCTTGCGTCACCCGACATGCAGTTCGTGTCACTGGAGCAGTACAACCAGCTGTTCACGATGCACGGCACGATCATGCTCTTCCTGTTCGCCACTCCATTGTTCGTCGGCTTCGGCAATGTGATCATGCCGCTGCAGATCGGCGCCCCTGACGTCGCCTTCCCGCGGTTGAACATGCTGGGCTACTGGCTGTTCTTCTTCGGTGGCCTGACCGTCGCCCTGGGCTTCCTCACCCCCGGTGGCGCCGCCGCGTTCGGATGGTTCGCCTACGCCCCCCTGAGCAACGCCGTGTTCTCACCCGAGGTCGGCGCAGACCTCTGGTACCTCGGCCTGGCGATGGGCGGTCTTGGCACCATCCTCGGATCCGTCAACTTCGTGACGACGATCTTCACCATGCGGGCTCCGGGCATGACCATGTTCCGGATGCCGATCTTCACGTGGACGATCCTCTCCACGAGCGTGCTCGTCCTGCTCGCCTTCCCGGTCCTCGCCGCGGCGTTGGCGATGGCCTTCATCGACCGCCAGTATGGCTCGGTGGTCTTCGCTGCCGAGAACGGCGGAGCCATCCTCTGGCAGCACCTCTTCTGGTTCTTCGGGCATCCGGAGGTCTACATCCTGGCCTTGCCGTTCTTCGGCATCGCGAGCGAGATCATCCCAGTGTTCTCGCGCAAGCCGATCTTCGGCTACAAGGGTCTGGTCTTCGCGACCCTGGCGATCGCAGCCCTGTCGATGGGCGTGTGGGCTCACCACATGTACGTCACCGGATCGGTCTATCTGCCGTACTTCGCCATCATGACGATGCTCATCGCGGTCCCGACCGGCGTCAAGTTCTTCAACTGGATCGGCACCATGTGGAAGGGATCGATCTCCTTCGACACCCCGATGCTGTGGACGATGGGCTTCCTGATCACCTTCCTCTTCGGTGGCCTCACGGGCATCATCCTCTCGGCGCCACCACTGGACTTCCACGTCTCCGACAGCTACTTCGTGGTGGCGCACTTCCACTACACCGTGTTCGGCACCGTGGTGTTCCTGTTCTTCGCCGGCCTGTACTTCTGGTGGCCGAAGATGACGGGCAAGATGCTCGATGAGCGTCTGGGCAAGATCCACTTCTGGATCCTGTTCATTGGCTTCCAGGTGACCTTCCTGGTTCAGCACTGGCTGGGAGTGCAGGGCATGCCTCGTCGTTACGGCGACTACCTGCCGGCCGACGACTTCACCCTGCTCAACCAGATCTCGACCTTCGGTGCAGCAATGCTCGGTGTCTCGACACTGTTCTTCATCTGGAATGTGCTCAAGACCTGGCGTACAGCCCCCAAGGTCACGGTCGATGATCCGTGGGGCTGGGGCGGCTCGCTGGAGTGGGCGACCTCGTGCCCCCCTCCCCGTCACAACTTCGTGTCGCTGCCCCGCATCCGCTCGGAGCGTCCAGCGTTCGACCTGCACCATCCTGAGATGGCAGCGCCGGGCGCTCACCCGGTGGCGGCTGGTTCCTCGAGCACCATCGAGGGAGGGCATCAGTGAAGATCGAAGGCTGGCTGTTCGCGCTCGGCGCGGCGTTCTTCATCCCCCTGTCGGCGATCTACTGGTGGTTCTCTCGCGACCCCGTGGGCACCACGGCACTCGCACTGTCCGGTGGTCTGGCCGTCATTGTCGGCTTCTATGTCCTCTTCACGGCCAAGCGGGTCTATCCCCGGCCTGAGGATCGGATGGACGGTGAGATCGATCAGGCGGATCCGGAATACGGGTTCTTCAGCCCGCACTCATGGTGGCCGCTGTTCATCGGACTAGGCGCCTTCATCATCGCGCTCGGCCTGATCTTCGCGGTCTGGGTGATCGTGGTGGGCCTGACAGCGCTCCTTCTGGCCCTGGTCGGGTGGCTCTTCGAGTACTACCGCGGCGAGTTCGCCAAGTAGCTGATCTGCTCTTGTCATGACGAACCCCCTGCCGCCGAGGCTGGGGGTTCGTCCGTTTCCCGGCGAACCCAAGGTGGAACGCTGGCAGCGTCAGTCGTGGGGATGGCTCGCGGCGCGGTTGCTGGGGCACGGTCACGGCCCTCGCCCGGTCATCGTCGGAATCGACGGTCGCGCACATGGGGGAGGGGCATTGGTGGCTGAGCGTCTCTCGCAGGAGGTTCCCGGCTCGGCAGTGGTGCATGTCGACGAGCTCACCCACGGCGGGACGGGCCTTGGCTGGGATGGGCAGCTCGCGGCCGGGGTTCTCATGCCCGTGCGCAGTGGTGGAGCCGTGAGCTATCGGCCGCCGACGTGGGAGCGGGCGGGCCTTGCGGGCTCCATCGACGTCCCCGCTGGCACTGTGCTCCTTGTCGTCGAGGGCGTCGGTTCCACCCGCGTCAGCCTCGGCTCGCTGCTGGATGTCACGGTGTGGGTGCAGTCGGATGCCGAGGTGACGCGGTCGCCCGGTATCGCCCGTGACGAGCGGGATGAGCGTGTTGAGCAGGCCTTCCTCGACGCCGACCGCCCGTGGGACCGAGCGGATTTCACGGTCTGCGGTTCGCCTGATCTGGTGAGTGCCGGGGCGATCGAGGACATCGTTCCGCGACTGCTGGGTGCACGCCCGGTGAGCTCGTCTGATGTGGTGCTGGTGGCGGCTCCCCGATCACCGTGGGATGGGATTCACGTCTGCCGTTGCTGAGCGATCAGCGCTGCAGGGCTCGCCCGATGTCGGCCGTGAGGTCGGCCGGGTCCTCCAGGCCCACGGAAATCCTCAGGATGCCCTCGCCGGGTTGGGCTCCCTCCTCGACCACGCGGTGCGTCAAGGCGGCGGGGTGCTCGATGAGGGTGTCGGTGCTGCCGAGTGAGACCGCATGGGTGATCAGCTTCAGGCGGCTGCACAGCCGGGCTGCAGTGGCGAAGGTGCCGACGTCGAAGGCGACCATGGCCCCTGAACCGTCCATCTGCGTCCCGATCAGGCCCTGCGGGTCCTGCCCGGGTAGCCCCGGGTAGAAGACCCTGTAGATGCCGTCCTGGTGCGTCAGCCACTCGGCCAGCGTCTGGGCTCCGACCTGCATGGCTCGCATACGCACCGGAAGGGTCGCCAGTCCGCGGAGGAGCAGGTAGGCCGTGAAGGGGTCCATGACGCCACCGGTCACGGTGCGAATGGGTCGAAGCTGTCGCGCGAATTCAGGAGTGGTGACCACGACACCACCCATGGCGTCACCGTGCCCGCCGATGTACTTCGTGGCGCTGTGGACGACGAAGGAGGCGCCGAGGGTGAGAGGGCGCTGGAGGAACGGGGTGGCGAAGGTGCTGTCGACCATGACCGGGATGTCGCCCGCCACGCGGGAGATCGCCTGAATGTCTCTGAGGTCCAAGGTCGGATTGCTGGGAGACTCCAGGACGATCAGCCCCGTGCGCTCTGTCAGGGCCGCAGAGAGGTCCTCAGGACCCGCGAAGGTCACTTCTGTGCCCAGCAGGCCAGAGGCCAGCAGGGCGTCCGTGCCGCCGTAGAGGGGGCGGACAGCGACGACGTGGGGGAGCCCGGCGGCCACCCGACTCATCAGGACTGCTGTGGTGGCGGCCATGCCGCTGGCGAAAGCCACCCCCTCGGCGGTGACGGGGGTCACCTGATCGGCGGGAGCCGAGGTGAAGGTCTCGAGGTCGGCCATGGCCTCCTCGAACCGGGCCACTGTCGGATTCCAGGCCCGGCGGTACAGCGCGGTCATGCCGTCCGCCCGCGACTCTCCGGAGGCGTAGGCGTCGTAGGCGTCTCGGCCTGCCTCGATGCTGCTGAGGGGATTCGTGGTGGAGAGGTCGATTGGCGGTGCGTGGACGCCCAGGTCGGTGAGATCGGCTCGACCGGCGTGTACGGCGCGGGTGGCGAAGGACTCCATCGGCCCAGCCTGTCAGGTCCGTGCGGTGGAAGGGAGGACAAGACGAAACCCCCCTCGCGGGCGAGGGGGGTTTCGAGGTTCGGTGCCGGCTAGTGCCGCTGGTCGACTCCTTCGACCTGCTCGGCGTTGGTCTTGGCCATGCCCGGGTGGTGCAGGACGCCGCCATGCGCGTTGAAGATGACGTCGCTGTCCTCATACTCGTGCAGGGGAGCCTCGATCGCGGCCTGCTCCTCGGCATGGTGCTGCCCAGCCTCGATCTCGGCGGCGGTGGGCTTGGGCACGTTGACTCCGTAGAAGAACTCGCTGAGGCGATGACGGAGCATCTGCACGCGGTAATGCTTGTTGCGCACACCGTCGGCATCGGCCTTGTCAGGAGCCGGGAGCGGCACGTAGTCGTGCTTAGCCGTGATGACGGCCAGCTCCTTCTCGTTGAGGGGCTGGTGCACCTCGATGAACTCACCGTGCGGCAGGCGAAGCACCCGACCGGACTCGTAGCCGTGGAGCAGCTTCTCTCGGTCCTTGCGCTGCAGGCCAAGGCACGTGCGCCGGGTGATCACGAACACGATCGGCGGCACCACGATGAGGGCGACCCGCAGGAACCAGATGATCGAGTTGATGGACAGGTCGAACGCGACCGCGATGATGTCGTTCGCACCACCCACCCACAACAGCATGTAGAAGGTGATCGCCATCATGCCGAAGGCGGTGCGGGTCGGGGCGTTGCGCGGGCGATCCAGCAGGTTGTGCTCGCGCTTGTCGCCGGTGACCCATGCCTCAATGAACGGGTAGAGGCCCAGCACGGTGAAGATGATGCCGGGGATCACCAGGGCGGGAATGAAGACGTTCCAGGAGATCGTCCAGCCGAACAGGATCGTCTCCCAGTTCGGCATGACGCGTAGAGCGCCATCGAGGAAGCCGATGTACCAGTCAGGCTGGGACCCGGCGGACACTTGATCGGGCATGTAGGGCCCGAAGATCCAGATCGGGTTGATGGTCACCAACCCAGCGACCAGGGCGATGATGCCGAAGACGATGAAGAAGAAGCCACCGGCCTTGGCCATGTACACCGGCAGGAGGGGGTAGCCGACCACGTTGTCATTCGTGCGGCCCGGGCCGGGGAACTGGGTGTGCTTCTGGGTCCACACCAGCATGAGGTGGATCGTCACCAGGGCCAGGATCAGCCCCGGGATGAGCAGGATGTGGACGCCATAGAGGCGGGAGATGAACTCCGTTCCGGGGAACTCACCGTCGAAGAGCAGGAAGGCCGCCCACGTGCCGACCACGGGAACCGCCTGGACGATGCCGCGGGCGATTTGCAGACCGGTGCCGGATAGTAGGTCATCTGGCAGTGAGTAGCCGGAGAAGCCGGCCAGTAGGCCGAAGGTGGTCAGTCCGACGCCGATCAGCCAGTTGAACTCGCGCGGCTTGCGGAAGGCCCCGGTGAAGAAGACGCGGAACATGTGCACGGCCATGGCGGCAATGAAGATGAGCGCGGACCAGTGGTGCATCTGGCGCAGGAGCAGGCCGCCGCGAACGTCGAAGGAGATGTTCAGTGCGGAGTCGTAGGCCTCGGACATCAGGATGCCCTTGAGGGGGACGTAGGAGCCGTCGTACACGACCTCTGCCATGGATGGCTTGAACCACAGGGTCAAGAACACGCCGGTGAGCATCACCACGATGAAGCTGTAGAGGGCGATCTCACCAAGCATGAACGACCAGTGGTCGGGGAATACCTTGCCCAGGTTGCGGGACAGGAACTTGTTGCTGCCGACGCGCTCATCGACGTAGGTCGCCGTCGCGCCACCAGCCTTCTCGACGGGGCTGGTCGTGGTCATCCGCGCTCCCAGAAACTCGGTCCGATTGGTTCAGCGAAGTCAGACATCGCTACGAGATAGCCTTCCTCATCCACGCCGATCGGCAACTGCGGCATGCGTCGTGCGGCCGGGCCGAAGACAACATTGCCCGAGTCGGCCAGATCGAATGTGGACTGGTGGCACGGGCACAGCAGGTGGTGCGTGCGCTGTTCGTACAGTGCGATCGGGCAGCCCACGTGGGTGCAGATCTTCGAGTAGGCAAGGATCCCCTGGTAGTCCCAGCCATCGCCCTGCTGGGAGCGGATGTCCTGCGGCTCCATGCGGACAAGGATGATCGCGGCCTTGCCTCGTGCGTTGAGGTTGCCCTCCTCGTGCTCGACCTCGGGGAGCTCCTGCGGAATGGCGGCGATCAGGCCACCCACGGGCAGGTCCTCCGGGCGGATCGGACGGAAGGCGATGCTGTCCTCGGCGGCCTCGACGTCGCCAGCCATCTCGCCGCCGCTGTCGACCTCGCTGTGCGCGCCCTGGTAGGTGCCGTCGGAGATGATCCGCATGCCCGGAGTCCACATGGTGGTGGAGAGCAGCTCGGCGGGGGACTTGCCCTCGGTGAACTCGGTGGGAGTCCACAGGTCGCGGAGCATGACGACGAGGGGGATCGGAAACAGGACCATGGCACCGATGAGCGTGCGGCGGATGATGCGGAACCGTGCGAAGCCCGACTCCTCCTTGCCCCGCTCGTAGTTGGCCTCGGCCTCGAGGGCGGCGCGCTTCGGCGACGCCATGTCGTGGCGCTGCTGGACGACCTCGACGTCGGGCATGAGCTTCTTGGCCCACTGGATGGCCCCGGTGCCGATCAGCAGGATGGCCATGCCCATGGTGAATCCGAGGGCGACGTTGCTGGCGCCCACCTCACCGAGCACGGGGATGTAGACGACGGTCGTCTTGTCGATGCCGATGTAGGCCACCACGAAGAGGACGACGAACAGCATGGACAGCAGGAACATGGTGGCGACCTGGCGCTCAGCGCGCCGAGCAGCCTTCGGGTCGGTATCGGTGGCTCGCGGCTTGTGCGCGATGTCGGCGACGGGGGAGTAGCCCAGCCGTGCCGGGGCGTTCTCGTGGCCCGCGGAGGATCCCTGATGGGGGCTCATGTCGGTCATCGTGACTTGATTCCGATCCAGACGGCCGCGGCGATCAGGGCCGCGAAGATGGCGAGGGCCAGGAAGACACCCTCGGTGACGGGGCCGAAGCGGCCGAGGTTGAGTCCGCCCATGCTGGGCGCATTGTCGAGGCCGCGGATGTAGGCGATGATCGCCTGCTTGTCCTCGGTGGGCAGTTGTGCGTCGCTGAAGACGGGCATGTTCTGCGGTCCCGTGAGCATGGCCTCGTAGATCTCCTGCGGTGTCGCCTCCATCAGGCTGGGGGCGTACTTGCCTTGGGTGAGTGCACCACCTTGGCCAGCGGCCTGATGGCACTGCGCGCAGTTGATGCGGAAGAGCTCGCCGCCGAAGGCCACATCGGCGTCGGCGTAGTCGATTTGTTCAGCCGTGGGGATGGCCGGTCCGGGGGCGAGGGATGCGACGTAAGCGGACATCGCAGCGATGTCTGCGTCGGAGTAGATGTTCTCCTTGGCGGGTGCCTGGGCGCCAGGAGCCGCGAGCGGCATGCGCCCGGTGGCCACCTGGAAGTGGACCGCGGCCGCGCCGACCCCGATGAGGGTGGGGCCGTTCTTGGTGCCCTGGGCCTCGAGGCCGTGGCAGGAGGAGCAGCCCTCAAGGTAGAGCTGCTTGCCCTTCTCGACCTGAGTCTCCGCGCCGACCGCGATGGTGGCCTCGGCCGGTTGCACTGCGCCGAGCGCGGCGTAGCCACCCCCGACGACTGCCAGAGCACCGATCAACAACGCCGATGCGACGATCGGACTGCGCCGCCGTGCGGCCAGAAACTTCACCTCTGCCGAACCTCTCTGCCGTGTGGTGTCGTGCTGGTGGTGCGGGAAGTCAGTGCTACTTCAGGATGTAGATCATGAAGAACAGGGCGATCCACACCACGTCGACGAAGTGCCAGTAGTAGGACGTGACGATGGCCCGGGTCGCCTGATCGTGGCTGAACCGCTTGACCACGTAGGTGGTGGCGAGCACGAAGAGGAAGGCGATGAGGCCGCCGGTCACGTGCAGACCATGGAATCCGGTGGTCAGGTAGAAGGCGGTGCCGTAGGCATTGCTGGAGAGCGTGAGGCCCTCTTGCACCAGCACGACGTACTCGGTGACCTGGCCTGCGATGAAGACCGCGCCCATCAGGAACGTGATGATGAACCACTTGCGCAGGCCCTTGACGTCTCCGCGCTCAGCGGCGAACACGCCGAGCTGGCAGGTGACGGAGGAGAGCACGAGGATGGTGGTGTTGATGCTGGCGAACGGAATGTTCAGCAGCTGGGTCTCCTCGGCCCACAGCTCGGGGTTGACGGCCCGGAGCGTGAAGTACATCGCGAACAGCGCCGCGAAGAACATGAGCTCGCTGGCCAGCCAGACGATGGTGCCGATCGCGACCATGTTGGGTCGGTTGGCAGGAGTATTGGCATAAGCCTGGGGGATGGTCGTTGCGTGGGCCACGGGGTGAGTCTGGCAGATCCGGGCGCACGATTCTCCTCGACCCCCCCGACGATTCGGTCACATTCGCCTCACGAACTGCCCCCCACTAGAGTTCGCCGTGTGAACCGCGAGAACGAGACGGCCGCACTGGCCGCAGCTGAGGCGCTGGACGACGCATTCGAGCACGTCGACGGTGACGGAGCCGAGCATGAGCCCGATCCTGAGCCCACAACCCGCGTGCTGGTCTACAGCGACGACCGGCTGGTCCGCCAGCAGGTGATGCGTGCGCTCGGCACTCGACCCGCGGCCGATCTCCCCGCTCTGGAATTCGTCGAGGCCGCCACCGAGCCCATGGCGGTGTCCTTGGTCGACCGAGGCGGACTCGACCTGCTCATTCTCGATGGTGAGGCCACTCCGGCCGGCGGAATGGGCATGTGCCGCCAACTCAAGGACGAGATCTACAACTGCCCCCCGGTGCTCGTGCTCGTGGGTCGTCCGCAGGATGCCTGGCTGGCCACGTGGTCTCGCGCGGAGGCGGTCACCTCCCACCCCTTGGACGCCATCGCGGTGGCCTCTGCGGTGACCTCGCTGCTGCGGGCCAGACTCGCCGTCGTCACTTCCTGACGCGTGTCCAGCGCATCCACCTGGCCGTCCGTCCTCTCCACCCTCGCGGCCGGAGACGACCTCGCCGCCCCTGATGCAGCCTGGGCGATGGACCAGATTCTGACCAATCAGGCGTCGGCGGCGCAGTTCGGTGCGTTCGTCATGGGACTTCGCGCCAAGGGGGAGTCCCCCACCGAAGTGCAGGCCTTCGTGGAGACGATGCTCGGTCACGCGCGACTGCTCGACTTCGGCCCGGCGGGTTCTCCGCCGGCCCTGGATGTGGTGGGGACCGGGGGCGACCAGGCCAACACCGTGAACATCTCGACGATGGCAGCCTTGGTCTGCGCCGCCGCCAGGGTTCCGGTGGTCAAGTGCGGGAATCGGGCGGCCTCATCGGCCACCGGCACGGCCGACGTTCTTGAAGCCCTCGGCGTGGTGATCGCGCTTGAGCCGGAGCTGGTCGTTCGGAGCCTGGACGAGGCGGGCATCGGCTTCTGCTTCGCGCAGGTGCATCACCCGGCGTTGCGTCATGTGGGTCCGTGGCGGCGGGAACTCGGTGTGCCGACGGTATTCAACATCCTCGGCCCGCTCACGAATCCCGGGCGCGCGGGCGCCGCCTTGATCGGCTGCGCGAACGAGGCGCTGGCGCCGGTGATGGCGGATGTGCTCTGTCGGCGTGGGGTGCGCGCCTTGGTCGTCCGTGGTGAGGATGGACTCGACGAGATCTCCACGGCCGCACCTACTCGCGTCTGGGATGCCCGCGGGGATCAGGTGACCACGACGGTGATCGACCCCGTGGATCTCGGAATCGCACGACGATCCCCTGAGCTGCTGCGCGGAGGGGACAGTGCCCGCAACGCCGAATTGCTGGTTGCTGCGCTGGAGGGCGGAACCCCCTCGGGGCCGGATGCGGAGCGGGTCAAGGCGATTCGCGATGCGGTGGCGGTCAACGCTGCGGCCGCACTGGTGGTCTATGAGGCTGCTCGGCAGGAAGAGACGGGCGACCAGGTGTCGGTTGCCGATCTCACCACTGCCATCGCGGCACTGCTGCCGGTGACCCAGGCAATTCTGCACGACGGTTCGGCTCTGGCGGCCCTGCGCCAGTGGGCGGTCGTGACGACGGAACTGGCCAGTGACTGAGGACATCCTCTGACGCCAGTCACGCGGTGCGCATGCGCGTGACGCTGCTGCCGGCGCGGGGCCCCTCAGGTCGGCTGCCGCGCTCGCTGGCACCGAAGGGGTCGTAGCGGTCTGGAACGGCCGACGTCACCCGCTTGCGCACTTCGACGAGGTCCGCAGCCTCCCGCCCCCCGCTGTGCAACGGCAGTGCCAGCCCGGATGTGGATCGCACCAGCCGGACGGAACCTGAATGGAGCCACCGGAGAATCTCCGTGGTCTCCTCGCTCAGGCCTGCTGGTGCGGGTCCGGGCACCGGCTCGACAACGTCCGCTTGGGCGATGAGCGCCTCGACGTGGGCGCGCGGATCCGATCCGGCGCGGGCGTGACCTGCCGCCGCGAGCCGGCCATGGCAGATCACGTGGATATCCCAACCGAGGTCGGGGGAGGCCTCGGCCGCGACCAGCAGCGGCTCACGAGCCAGCATCGACAGTTGATGAGTGCGATGACTTGCCCGACAGACGGTGTCGAGTCGTTCGCGCCACACGGTGGCCTCCTCGAATCGCTGCTCGTCGGCCAGGCGCCGCATGCGGGTACCGATCGCCTCGATCACCGGGCGCAGATCACCGGACAGCGAATCTCGCAGTTCCTCGACCCGAGCGGCGTAGGCATCGCGATCGCCGGAGGCGGTGCACGGAGCCAGGCAGCGTCCGAGCTCCGCCAGCACGCACCCGGGAGTGTCGGACCGCGGGTTCTGGGCGATGCGCGTGGTGCAGGTGCGGACGGGGTGGGCCAGCAGCAGGGCCTCGACAGCCGCCTCGGCTCCCGACCGACCGGAGAACGGGCCCAGATAGCGGGCGCCGTCGGCTTGGTCGTCGGTGATGGCGCGGACGATCGAGAGACGGGGCGCGGACTCGACGGTGAGCTTGATCCACATCTGACGGTCGGGGCGGCGGGACCTGCGGTTGTAGCGCGGCTGGCGCTCGGCGATCAGGCGGAGCTCACGCACGCGGGCCTCCAGTGTGGTGGCGCACACGATGGGGACGACACGGGTGGCGATGCCGACCATCTCGGCCATGCGGCGGCGTTGCTCGGAGGCCGTGAAATAGGAGCGCACGCGGGTGCGGATATTGCGTGACGTGCCGACATAGAGGCTTGCGCCCTGGGCATCCTCGAACACGTAGACCCCCGGTGCGCTGGGCAGCCCATCGGCCAGATGTCGCTTCGCCCGTTGCGTCGGGCTGACCCGTGCCGTGAACTCGTGGAGGTCTTCCAGCGTGGTGATGCCGAAGTCGGCGACCCGACCGAGCAGTGCGTGCAGCACGTCGACCGTGGCGCGGGCGTCGTCGAGGGCGCGGTGCGTAGGCGTCACCTCGGCACGGAAGTGCGCGGCGAGCGTGCTCAGCTTGCAGTTGCGGACTTCGTCTCGATGCAGGGCGACCCGGGCCAGGCGGGCGGTGTCGACGACTGCGGGGTCGGGCCAGGTGTGACCGTGGATGCGGCAGGCCTCGCGCAGGAATCCGACGTCGTACGGCGCATTGTGGGCGACGACGACGCTGTCGCCGAGAAACTCCAGGAAGGACGGCAGTGCCGCGGCGAGCCTCGGTGCGGTGGCGACTGCTGCATCTGTGATGCCGGTGAGCGCCGCGACGAACGGCGGAATCGGGATGCCCGGATTGACGAGGGTGGCGAACTCCCTGAGCACTTCACCGCCGCGGACGGCAACGGCACCGATCTCGGTGATCCCGCCGTCGCGCGCGGCGCCACCCGTGGTCTCGAGGTCGACCACGACGAAGGTGGTGTCCGACAGGGGAGATCCGAGCTCGTCCAGACTCGTCTGCACACCGCGAGCGGGGAGCGGCGGGTGCGCTGTCGTCATGGGGACGACCGTAGGCCGCACCTGTGACACCTGCGCGGATCGGTAGGCTTTCGGCGTGGCTGACTCTCCCGTGATTCCCGATGACCGCTCCCGCTGGCGCTGTGCGCACTGCGGAAATCTCACGCGCTTCGATGTGCTGCGCACGTCCCGGGTGCGGGAGTTCTGGCACCTCGACATGGCCGGCGAGCCGAGCATTGATGAGCGCGAGGTGCTCGTCGAGACGATCGAGTCCGTGACCTGCCGGTGGTGTGGTGCTGCCGATCACGTGGAGGTGGTGTCGCGGCCGGAGTTCGGGGGGCCGGCGGATGAGGGGCCGGGTGACGGAGGTCCCTGAGTGGGATGAGGGGCCGGGTGACGACAGGCCCCTGAGTGGGGGACGTCGCTGTCAGACCCCGGACCTAGCCTGCTGGACATGATCATTGACTGTGGTTCCTGCGCCGTCGCGGGCCTGGCCTGCGAGGACTGTGTGGTGAGCGTTCTGCTCGGAGTTCCCGAGGTGCCCGCTGCCGCTTTCCCCGAACTGCCCGCCCTTCCCGACCTGCCGGACGAGCACGCGGCGGCCGTGGCCGTGCTGGCCGAGTCCGGGCTCGTCCCGCCGCTCCGCCTGGTGCCACAGCACCGCGCCAGCTGAGAACCCCGTCGCCAGCTGAGAACCCTGCGCCACCTGAGAACCCTGCGCCACCTGAGAACGGGAGGGAGGAACCGACCGCTCTTGGTCAGCGTCGCACAGGTACGGTCCACCTCAGTGGCTTTCGGACACCCCTTCCTCGTGTCCGAAAGACGGACGGATGAGGTGCATCGTCACCGATCTGTTACCGTTTTTTTGCGGCTGGCGGTGATATGCGGGCACGTTCATGACGGTCGGGGGCGACGCTCATAGGAGGCAACGTGGTCAGGACTCACCGTAGGTGGCTCCGCATAGGCTCCCTGGGCACTCTCGCCGCGGCTCTCCTGATCTCCAGCATCGTTGTCGTGCCTTCCGCGTCAGCAGCCCCGCGTGACCTTCAGCAGGTCCGTGATCAGGTGCGCACCCTTCAGGCGAAGGCAGAGGCCGCCACCGAGCGCTTCAACAAGGCGCGCAATGAACTCTCGGACGTCCAGGCCACCCTTGACGGGTTGAAGAAGAAGGTCAAGCGCGAGCGCGAGGAGCTGCAGCAGGTTCTCAGCTCGGTCGACGACCTCGCTCGCAACACCTACACCAGTGGCGGGCTGGACACCTCGCTGCAGGTCCTGCTGGCCGACGACCCCAATCAGTTCCTCGCTCAAGCCGCCGCCCTTGACCAGGTGGCGCAGGCCCAGGCCTCGTCGCTGCGTCGGACGCAGACGGCCCGTCTCCGCTTGGCGCAGAGCGAGGCGGCCGTCAGCGACAAGGAGTCCATTGCGCGCAAGTACCGCAATGAGATGGCCAGCGCGAAGCAGGAGGCCGATGATCGGCTCAACGAGGCCGAAGGGGTGCTGGCCAGCCTGGAGGCAGCTGAGCGCCGCCGCCTCGCTGCCATCGCCGAGCAGGAGCGCCGCTCCTCGCTGGCGGCCGCGGCCGCGGCCCGACGAGCCTTCAGCGGGTCATCGAGTGCCGGTGGCGGCGTGCCGGCCGTCAGTGGAAGAGCGGCCGCAGCGGTGCGCTACGCATTAGCTCAGGTGGGGGACCGATACGTGGCGGCAGCGGCCGGGCCGAACTCCTTCGACTGCTCCGGACTGACCATGACTGCTTGGCGGCAGGCGGGAATCTCGCTGCCGCACTACTCGTACTCGCAGTGGAACTCCACCCGACGCATCCCACTCAGTGAGGCACGGCCGGGCGATCTGGTCTTCTACTTCGGTGGCAGCGTTCACCATGTGGGCATGTACATCGGCAACGGCAAGATGGTGCACGCAGCCAACCCGGGCGCGGGCGTGCGCATCGACGCCGTGCTCGGGCCCTGGTACAACCGCTACTTCAGCGGAGTTGGCCGCGTGATCGGCTAGTTGCGGCCGCCTACTGGTAAAGCCGCTCCACATCCTCGCCGAACTCCTGCATCACCACGGCTCGCTTCAGCTTGAGCGATGGCGTGATCTGACCGCCCTCCTCGGTCCAGTCCACCGGGAGGATGGCGAACTTCTTGATCGCCTCGGCGTGGGAGACGGCCTTGTTCGCCTCGTCGACGGCGGACTGAATGGCGGCATTGAGATCAGGATCATTGACCATGTCGGCGACCGTGGCATCACCCTTGTTGTTCTGGCTCACCCAAGCCGGGAAGGACTCGGGGTCAATGGTGACGAGGGCGCCGATGAAGGGCTTGGCGTCGCCGACAACCATGCACTGGCTGACCAGCCAGTTGGCCCGCAGGCGATCCTCGAGGACGGCCGGAGCGACGTTCTTGCCCGCTGCGGTGACGAGAAGTTCCTTCTTGCGACCGGTGATGCGCAGGAATCCGTCATCGTCGATCTCGCCGATGTCTCCGGAGTGGAACCAGCCGTCGGGCTCGATCGACTCGGCGGTCGCCGTCGGGTTGTTCCAGTAGCCGGTGAAGATCTGGCCTCCCGCAAGCATGATCTCGCCGTCCTCGGCGATCTTGACGCTGGCACCGGGGACAGGCTGGCCGACCGTGCCGATGCGCAGGGCGCTGGGGCGGTTGACCGTGCTGGCCGCTGACGTCTCAGTCAGGCCGTAGCCCTCGAGGATGGTCACGCCGATGCCGCGGAAGAAGTGGCCGAGGCGAGCGCCCAGAGGTGCACCGCCGGAGACCGCCCACTTCATGTTGCCGCCCATGGCATGACGGAGCTTCACGTAGACGAGCTTGTCGAAGAGGGCGTGCTTGATCTTCAGCATCAGGCCAGGCCCACCCGTGTCGAGGGACTCGCTGTAGGCGATCGCGACATTGGCAGCGGTATCGAAGATGTTGCCCTTGCCGTCGGCGACTGCCTTCTGCTGCGCAGAGTTGTAGATCTTCTCGAACACACGGGGCACGGCGAGGAGGAACGTCGGCTGGAAGGAGCCCAGCCCGGGTAGCAGCTGCTTGATGTCCGCCGCGTGACCGAGACGAACGCCGGCGCGCACGCAGCCCAGCTCGATCATGCGGCCGAACACATGCGCGATCGGCAGGAACAGCAGCGTGGAGGATCCGGGTGCGAGGAACACGTCCGGTAGCCCCCAGACAACCTGGTCGACCTCGAACATGAAGTTGCCGTGGGTGAGCATGCAGCCCTTGGGCCGACCTGTGGTGCCCGAGGTGTAGATGATCGTGGCCAGCGAATCGGGGGATACCGTCTGGCGCCGTGCCTCGAGCTCGTCGTCACTGATGTGCGCGCCCTCGCGGGCGAGTTCGTCCAGGGCTCCGTCATCGAACACCCACGTGCGGGTGCAGCTGGGAACCTCGTCGGCGACCTCGTCGTAGGTGCGCTTGTTCTTCTCGCTCTCAAGGAAGACCGCGACGGACTCGGAGTCACTGAGCATCCACTGGATCTGCTCGGCGGAGGAGGTCTCGTAGACGGGCACGCTGACGCAGCCCGCGTACCAGATGGCGTAGTCGACGAGGGTCCACTCGTAGCAGGTCCGACTCATGACGCCGATGCGTTCGCCTGCCTCGACACCGTTCGCCATGATGCCCTTGGCGACTGCCCGGACGCGGTCCAGGAACTCCTGGGCGGTGACGTCGACCCACGCGTCGCCCCGGGGTACGGAGAAGGAGACATGGCCGGGATCCTTGGCGGCGTTCTCGATGATGTGGTCCGCCACGCTGCCGGTTGCGGGAGTGGGAACCACCTGCGGGATGGAGATCTCTGTCCTCATGGAGTCACCGTAGATCAGCCTGCGTGGGTTGGCACCCTGTTTCCATGGCATTCTGAGGCAATGGCAGCAGTGGTGGTGGTCGATGAGACGGTCGTGGTCGTCCCTTCGCAGACATTGCTCACCCTCCTGACCCAGCGCTCGCGATGGGTGGTGTGGTGGCCGGGATCGGTGGCGACCATGGACCGTCGCGGATCTGCACTGAGGTGGGCGCTATCGGGAGCCCTTGTGGGGACCTCCTCGGTGGAGCTGCGTGAGGCGGCCGACGGGGTCCTCGTCCGGTACACGCTGGAGGCCGACCCCGCTGAGCCAGGAGCACCCACCGTGCCCCGGCGCGCTACCGACTCCCCGCACGGGCGTCGCGAGGCGGAGAGCCTGAGCCAACGGCATCGGGTGGCCTGGAAGCGCTCGATCTTCGCCTTGGTCTCCGAGTATGAGACGACCATGACCGGGCGGCTGGGTCGCTGATCGTGCGCCTGCATGTGGTCAGTGACGTTCATGGAGCCGCGAAGGAGCTGGCGTCTGCCGCCGACGGATCCGATGTGTTCGTGTGCCTGGGCGACCTGATCTGCTTTCTCGACTATCACGATCCCGCCCGAGGGATCTTCGCCGACCTCTTCGGCGAGGAGCATGCACGGGAGTACATCGAGTTGCGCACGGCTGGTCGCTACACCGAGGCTCGCGAACTCAGCAGCCGGGCGTGGTCTGCCCTGGGAGTGGACGGGCAGGCCGGTCGATGGGGCGTCATGGAGGCGCTCGTGCGCGACCAGTACGAGCAGCTTTTCGATGCGATGCCTGAGCCGGCGCTTCTGACCTACGGCAACGTCGACCTGCCGGCCTTGTGGCCAGACTTCGTCAAGGACGGTCACCGGGTTCTCGATGCCGAGGTGATCGACGTGGAGGGCATGCGATGGGGATTCGTGGGTGGTGGCCTGACCAGTCCGATGCGCACGCCCTTCGAGATCTCCCCTGAGGACTACGCGCAGAAGGTCGCCGCGCTCGGTCCGGTGGACATTCTCTTCACGCACATCCCGCCGGCTGTTCCTGACCTGGTCTACGACGTGGAGGCCCGACGGTTCGAAGTCGGCAGTCAGGCGCTCCTGAACTACGTGCGCGAGCACCAGCCGCGCCTGCACCTGCACGGGCATATTCACCAGCCCCTGCACGGTCGTCGTCGCATCGGGCGAACCGAGTGCATCAACGTGGGCCACTTCGCTGGTCGAGGGGTTCCCTTCAGCATGGACGTGGCGTGAGTCGGCAGACGGAGTAGCCTTCGGCCATGGCCGATCAGACTGAGTCCAGCATCATCATCGACGCATCGCCGCAGCAGGTGATGGCGGTGATCGCGGATCTGGCGGCATACCCGCAGTGGAGTGATGGCATCTCCTCGGTGACCGTCCTGGCCGTCTACGAGGACGACAATCGACCCGCCGACGCGCGGTTCGTCCTGGACTCCGGGGCGATCAAGGACACCTATGAGCTCGAGTACGACTGGGATGGCGATGCTCGCGTCTCGTGGACGTTGACCAAGGGGGATATGCTCACCGCCCTCGACGGCACCTACGAGCTCGCGGACAACGGCGACGGCACCACGACGGTCCACTACCGCCTCGCAGTCGACGTCAAGATCCCCATGATCGGGATGATCAAGCGCAAGGCCGAGAAGGTCATCGTCGACACGGCCCTGAAGGGCTTGAAGAAGCGCGTCGAGTCCGGCGCCTGAGGATCCCATGGGCAGGGTGATCCTGATCTCGGGCCAGGGCGGAGCGGGCTCGACCACTCTTGCCGTGCAGACGGCTGAAGCGGCTCGGGACGAGGGCTTCACCGTGACCGAGGTTGATGCCTCGGGTTCGGAGGTCGGCCATGGAGTGGGATCAGAAATTCCGCACGTGTTCGGGGCCACCCTCGGTGCCCTGCTGCTCGAGGCCGGAGCCGACTCGATCCTCCCCGAGGAGTGGGAGGCCTTGCCCACCGTCTCGATGATCACGCAGTGGCAGCGGATCACGGATGCACGACGCGATGGCGACGTCATCGTCGTCGATGCCGGCCCCTTGGCGCGGTTGCGCGAGTTCGTGCAGGTGCCCGGGGTCCTGCTCCGCCTGCTGGATGCTGCGCTGACACCGCGCATGGCCATGTGGCGTTCGACGAACGGCGAGGGCGGCGTATTCGACGAACTGTCCGATGCGCGCCTCACCGTGCTCTCGTGGATCGCCGTGCTTGAGGCAGCCGACACCTCGGTGCGCGTGGTGTCGCGGCCGGAGCGCGCCTCGGTCGACGTCGTGATGCGAGCCTGTGCTGCCTTGTCCCTGCTGGGGCTGCGCATCGACGGCATCGTCGTCAGCCGCTTTCCGCGACGCAAGGAATCCTGGCCGGCAGGGGTCAGGCGCGAGGCTGAGCGAACTCTGGCCGACCTGGCCAAACGGTCACAGGGAATCGCCGTGTGGCGCAGCACGAGTCGACGGCGGCCCGTGCCGAACGGACGATCGGCGGTCGATCCGTTTCCGGAGTCTGGGCGTGCATGGGCCCTGCGCGAGAACGAGGTGTCGGTCGAGGCATCGGCCGATGGGTCGCAGAAGCCATCGAAGGCGTCCTTCCTCATGCACCTGCCCATGCGGGAACCAGCGCGCAGCGAGGTCAGGGTCGGCGTTCAGGGGGCACGCCTCGTTGCTGCCTTCGATGGGGTGGTCCGCTGGATCGGCCTCCCGCCTGTCCTTCAGCGATGTGTCGCCCAGGAAGCGGAGCGCACGGATCAGGGCATCACGGTCCACTGGTCGCCCAACGCGGACGTGTGGCCCGCCACGAGCGGAGATGAGGCGTCATGAGCGACTCATCGGATACTCCGTGGTGGTTCTCGGGCCATGAACTGCCGGAGGCTGAGTCGACCTCCGAGTCGTCCTCCGAGTCGCCGTCTGCATCCGTCGACTGGATGGGCCTGCTGGCGGGGGCCACGCGCATGGTCGACTGGGCGGCCTCGGCCGTGGTCGAACCGCATGGGGAGCACGCTGATCCGGCCGGTCATCCGGACTGCCTCGTATGTCGCACGCTCGTCCTCGTCCAGGATCGGTCAGGGATGCAGGCACCTCGCCCAGACAGTCCAGCCGCAGCGGATCCGTCGCGACCGGCGGAGCCCATCCGCTGGATACCCGTGCGCGATCATCGCTTTCTCGATGAGTGACTCCCGGCATTAGGCTGCCCCGCGTGAGCGTGACCATCGGAGTGGATATCGGCGGGACGAAGATCCTGGCCGGCGCCGTCAGCGAGGACGGCCAGATCCTGGCGACGGCTCGTCGACCCACGCCACGCAACGACGCCGAGGACGTGCTCACATCGGTGGCCGAGGTCGTGGCCGAACTCGCAGACGGCTCAGACGTGCCGATTGCGGGCGTGGGGGTGGGGGTCGCAGGGCTGGTGGACGCTGCCCGCTCGCGGGTGTACTTCGCTCCGAACCTTGGATGGACGCAGGTTCCCGTGCGAACACTGCTTGAGGCATCCACCGGGCTGCCGGTCGTGGTGGAGAACGACGGCAACATCGCGGCGTGGGGCGAGTTCCGGTTCGGTGCCGGGCGGGGAACCACCGACATGGTGCTCATCACCGTCGGCACGGGCATCGGCGGTGGGATCGTCATCGATGAACGCCTCTTCCGCGGAGCGCATGGCGCGGCGGCAGAGATCGGCCACATCAACGCCGTGCCCGATGGCCGTGCGTGCGGGTGCGGTCGCAACGGCTGCTGGGAGCAGTACGCGAGCGGCAATGCGCTCGTGCGGGAGGCGCGTGCGCTGGCAGCGGAGCGACGCTCGGAGGCGGGCCTGCTGCTGTCCCTGGGCGACGGCACGCCCGAGGGAGTTCAGGGCACGGCCATCACGGAAGCCGCGCGTGCCGGAGATCCTGTTGCGACTGAAGCGTTCACCAGAGTCGGCATCTGGCTGGGGCGGGGGCTGGCGGATCTGACGGCCACGCTCGATCCGGAGGCCTTCGTCATTGGGGGTGGGGTGTCCGAGTCCGGCGATCTGCTGCTGGCCAGTGCGCGATCCACCCTGACCGACAAGCTGATCGGCCAGCAGAACCGCCCGGCGCCTGAGGTCCGCATCGCCGAGCTGACCAACAGCGCAGGGATCGTGGGCGCGGCCGATCTCGCGCGTATGTGAGTCGACGCTCAGACGACGGCCCCGTTGCCGCCGTCGTCCTCCCTGTCCTTCATGCGGGCGACCAGCACCGCGAAGCCGCCCACCGTCGCGACGATGCCGAAGCCTGCGAGCCAGGTGTCCCAGTTCAGGACGTTTGACACGACGATCAGCACGGGACCCCCGATCACAGCCGACCAGGCGAACCGGCCGAGCGTGTCGGCCGGCCGCGGGAGGGGCGGCGGATGCGGCGGTTCGTAGCCCTCCTCGTCGTCCTCGTAGGCCAGTTCCTCATGCTCGGCCAACGGATCCGGGTGATCGCCGGTCGACTCGATCGGGGCAGGGATCGAGCGCTCCTTCGGGAACTGCGGACCGAGGTCGATCTGCCCGCTGAGATCCGCGACGATCGCGTCCCAGGCCTGCTCCTCGTGCTCCGGGAGCCCGCCGTCTGGCCGCTCCGGATCTGATGGGCTCATGGGGTCAGGCGTCGGACGAAATCGATGCTGTCCCGCACGATGATCTCGGCGTCGTAATCGAGCGTCGCGACATGGTACGAGTCGGGCAGGACGACCTCGGCGACGTCATCGGAGGACACATGGCCGAGGATCCAAGCCGCATTCGAGGGCTCGACGACGTGGTCCTCCGCGCTGCGGAACAGCAGGAGCGGTGTGCTGATCCTCGGCAGGTCGGCCTTCACGTCCCGCCACATCTGCGAGAGCGAGTGGGCGGCCTTGAGCGGGATGCGATCGTAGGCGCCCTCGTCCTGCCCGGGCTTGGCGATGTCGTTGGAGATGCCCGGAAACCCGCCGATGATGTGGTGCAGGATCGGCAGGAGGAACCGATCGGGTCGCTCGGTGTGCACGGCTGGGTTCACCAGGGCCAATCCGCGGATGTCGTCGCCATGCTCCTCGGCGAGCTTGAGGGCCAGGGATCCGCCCATCGACAGGCCCATGACGAAGACGGTGTCGCAGGTCGAGCGCAGGTCGCGAAGTGCCCGCTCGGCCTCGTGGTACCAGTCCTGCCACGTGGTCTGGTTCATGTCCTGCCATCGGGTGCCATGGCCCGGGAGCAGGGGAACGGACACGGCCCAGCCCTGTTCGGCCAGTGCGCGCCCCCAGGGAGTGACCGACTTGGGTGACCCGGTGAATCCGTGCAGGACAAGCACTCCGACGGGGCCACCGTCCTGGCGCCACGGCTCCGCTCCTGGCATGAGGGTCATGGGTGCGTCCTCTTTCGTCGTTGCCGTGCTCCACACGTGGTCAGCAGACGTCGTGCGGGTGTCGCCACTAGTGTGCCACTCGAGGAAGGAGGTCGTCGGTGCTGTACTGGGTGCTCAAGCACGTGCTCATCGGTCCATGGCTGCGCGTCCTCTTCCGGCCCTGGGTCGAAGGCGTCGAGAACGTCCCGGAGAAGGGCGCGGCCATCTTCGCGTCCAACCACCTGTCCTTCTCGGACTCCTTCTTCTTCCCCCTCGTCGTGCCACGGCACATCACCTTCCTCGCGAAGAGCGACTACTTCACCGGCCGTGGGATCAAGGGCCTGCTGACCAAGTGGTTCTTCGCGGGAGTCGGCCAGGTGCCGGTGGACCGCTCAGGCGGGCGAGCGTCCGAGGCGGCGATGCGTACGGGTCTGCGGATCCTGGGGGAGGGCAAGCTGCTGGGCATCTACCCCGAGGGCACCCGCTCGCCCAACGGAACCCTCTACCGAGGCAAGACGGGCGTGGCGCGCATGGCGATGGAGGGCAAGGTGCCCGTCATTCCGGTAGCCATGATCAACACCTATGAGATCCAGCCTCCCGGGCAGGTCAAGCCCAGCCTGAGGCGCGTCGGCGTTCGTATCGGCAAGCCCCTGGACTTCACCCGCTACGAGGGCCTGGAGAACGACCGATTCGTCCTGCGCTCGATCACCGATGAGGTGATGTACGAGCTCATGTCGCTGTCCGGTCAGGAATACGTCGACATGTACGCGACCCGGGCGAAGGAGCTCATCTCGAAGGGCGCTCCAGCCGACTCCCGTTCGATGATCCCCAAGGACGAGGACGAGGACGACGACGCCTAGGGGCACATCGACCACTGGCGGATCTGCCGGGTCGTGCTCAGTAGTGGTCGACGTGATGCCTCTGTGCGGAGCGCTTGACAGCAGGAAGCATGAGCGCCTCGATGCCGATGGCAATGCCGGCCGCCAGCAGGGTGAAGCCGATGCGGGCCGCGGCGGTGTCCACCACGGATGTGCGAACTCCTTCCAGCAGGACGACGGCGGGCGTCAGGAGCGCCACGTACTGCCAGTACGGCCGTGACGTGGTGAACCGGATGGTGAGGGCGAGTACCGCACTCGCAGCACCGACGACGTAGAGCGCGACGGGCGATGCTTGCAGGACGCCATAGATCCCCATGGCCAGAGCGATGCCCGTGACGGTGCCCGTGGCGCGCTGCACGGTCTTCGACCAGGCGTCCTGAAGGTAGGGCTGCAGGACGATGAGGAAGGTCATGACGAACCATCCGCCGCCATGGGCCCAGTCGAACTCGACGACGACCCAGGCGCTCGTGCCGAGGGTGACAGCCAGCACAGCGGCGAAGATCCCCACTCTCGACCGGGAGAGTCCTGCCTGAGGTGCCGATGCTCCCGAGGTCGTGCCTGCGGAGGCGTGATGGAACCGGCGGATCAGGAGACCGGCTCCTGCTCCCCAGAGCGAGGCGGCGCCCGCGAGCAGTCCGACGACGAGCCACGCCGGACCGTTCAGGCCGGCGGTGTCGGGCGGTGTCGCCACGAGGAAGACAATGCCGATGGCCGCGAGGATCACCGGGCCGGACGCTCCGACTCTGGCTGAGAGTCCGACGGCAGCTCCGGTTGCGGCAAGCAGGCCCGCAGCGAGCCACGGGTCGGTGGCTGCAGGAATGGCCATGGCGGACGCAACTGCGGTGAAGACCACGGTGCCGAAGGCGATCCGCAGGGGCGCCAGAAGGGCCGGCAGGAGAGCGCCGAGGCAGGCGAGAGTCATCAGGCTTGCGACATCGGACAGGCCGAGGGCCGTGATGAGGAGCCCGGGGACCAGGGCCAGGCCGAGCAGCATCGATACGCGCACGGCCGTGCGCGTCCGCGGGTGGGCGGATTGAGGTGCCGACATGGGCTCAGGTGGCCCAGCGGCGGCTGCGGGAGACCGCCTCCCGCCAACGATCGTGAAGGGCGGGATCGAAGGGTCCAGGCTGGAACAGTCCCGACGATCGCCTGGTGTCGGCGAGCTCGCTGGGGGAGGACCACACGCCGACTCCGAGTCCGGCGAGAAAGGCCGCTCCGAGTCCGGTGGTCTGGAGCTCCGCCGACCGGTCGACCGTGAGACGCACGGCATCGGCCTGGATCTGGCACAGCAGGCTGTTCGCCGCCGCGCCGCCGTCGATGGCCAGCCGCTCAAGGCGGACATGGCCCTCTCGTGCCATCAGGTCGACGATGTCGCGAACCTCGAAGGCGATGGCCTCCAAGGTGGCGCGGGCGATGTGTGCGCGAGTGGTGCCGCGAGTGATGCCGATGACCAGGCCGCGGGCCGTGGGGTCCCACTCGGGTGCGCCGAGCCCGGTCAGGGCTGGCACGAACACGACTCCGCCCGAGTCGGGAACGCTTGACGCGAGCGGCTCGATGTCGGCGGCGGACTCGATGAGACCAAGACCGTCACGCAGCCATTGCACGGCCGCTCCCGTGACGAAGACCGCTCCCTCGAGGGCGAAGTCGCGGCTGCCGTCCGGATGCTGGAGTGCCACAGTGGTGAGGAGTCCACTAGATGAGAACGCAGGCTCGTCTCCGGTGTGGACGAGCAGGAAGGACCCGGTGCCGTAGGTGCACTTTGCCGCGCCGCGACTGAAGCCCGCCTGGCCCACCAGCGCGGCCTGCTGATCTCCGGCAATGCCGCTGATCGGCAGGTCGAGTCCCAGGAACGCGCTCGGATCGGTGCGTGCGAGTGGACCGTACGAGGGCACCACCTCGGGCAGGGCATCCAGCGGGACGCCGAACAGAGCGCACAGGCGCTCGTCCCAGTCCCCGGTCGCAAGGTCGTAGAGCAGCGTGCGCGATGCATTGGTGGCATCCGTCAGGTGGGAGACCCCGCGACTCATGCGCGCGACAAGGAAGGAGTCGACAGTGCCCAGCGCTGTGCGTCCGGCTGTCACCCCGTCCCAGACGTGAGGCTCATTCGCGGCGATCCACGTGTACTTGGTGCCGGAGAAGTAGGGATCCAGACGCAGGCCGGTTCGCTCGTGGATGAGGTCGACGTGGCCATCCTCGGTCAGTGATTCGCACATGGCTGCAGTGCGGCGGTCCTGCCAGACGATGGCGCGACGTGCGGCGCCGAGGGTCTCCCGATCCCACAGGCACGCCGTCTCGCGCTGGTTCGTCAGGCCCACCGCCACGAGATCGTCGCTGCCCCCGTGCTCGGCGATCGCGGCTCGGGTGGCGTGCAGTGTTGCCGACCAGATCTCGCCGAGATCGTGCTCGACCCAGCCCTCCTGCGGAAAGTACTGCGGAAACTCCCGGTAGCCGCGGGCGATCACGCGGGCCTGCTCGTCGACGATCAGCGCGGTAACGCCGGTCGTGCCAGCGTCGATCGCGAGAATGCTGGGCATGCCCCGACCCTAGTTGCATGACAGCGCTTTCATCGGCTGGTCGTCGGGGATAGGGTGAGGGAGCCGGGGACCTCCCGGGAGGAGAGGGGCCACAAGCCCCATCGAGAGGAGTGCATGACCCATGCGCGTGGGAGTTCTTACTGGTGGAGGCGACTGCCCCGGCCTGAATGCCGTCATCCGCGCGGTCGTCCGCAAGGGCGTCCAGGAGTACGGCTACGAGTTCGTCGGATTCCGTGACGGCTGGAAGGGCCCGCTGGAAGGGCTCACCATGGAACTCGGGATTCCGCAGGTGCGTGGAATCCTGCCGCGTGGCGGCACCATCCTCGGCTCCTCGCGGACGAACCTCGTCAAGATCGACGGTGGCATCGAACGCGCGGAGGAGAACCTCCGCAAGCTGAACATCGATGCGCTCGTGGCCATCGGCGGTGAGGACACGCTGGGCGTGGCGACGACGCTGACCGAGCACGGCTTCCACGTGATCGGCGTTCCCAAGACCATCGACAACGACCTCAGTGGCACGGACTACACGTTCGGCTTCGACACCGCCGTCCAGATCGCCACCGAGGCCGTCGACCGGCTGCACACGACGGCCGAGTCCCATCACCGCATCCTCATCTGCGAGGTCATGGGTCGGCACGCGGGCTGGATCGCGCTGCACTCCGGCATGGCCGGCGGCGCCAATGCGATTCTCATCCCCGAGGTCGAGTTCGACATGGACGAGGTCATCAGCTGGATCGAGTCGCGATTCAAGTCGTCCTACGCACCGATCATCGTCGTCGCCGAGGGTGCGCTGCCCAAGGGTGGAACTCTGGTGACCAAGGACGAGAGCCGCGATTCCTTCGGCCACGTCAAGCTCTCCGGCATCGGCGAGTGGCTGGCGCAGCAGGTCGAGGAGCGCACTGGGCATGAGGCGCGCACCACGGTTCTTGGCCACATTCAGCGCGGCGGCACGCCGACCTCCTTCGATCGAGTGCTGGCCACACGGTTCGGCCTGAACGCGATCGAGGCCGTCAGGGACGGCGCCTGGGGCACCATGGTGGCGCTGCAGGGCACCGACATCGTTCGCATTCCGCTGCAGGAGGCGACCGGCACCTTGAAGACGGTCCCGATCGAGCGCTACGAGGAGTCCAAGGCGTTCTTCGGGTAGGCGCAGTCTGCGCCCATCCCGAGGTGGCCTAACCTTCTGCCATGCACACCCCGATCTCCTGGCCCGATCTGCCTGCGGCGCAGCAGCCGCCGTGGCCGGACGCAGAGGAGCTCGCTCGCGTCACCACTGAGCTGGCCGCACAGCCCCCGCTTGTCTTCGCGGGGGAGTGCGATCAGCTGACGCAGCGGCTGTCGGCCGCAGCGATGGGCGATGCCTTCGTCCTCATGGGGGGCGACTGCGCAGAGACCTTCGCGGCGAACAACGCCGACTCCATTCGGGCCCGCCTCAAGACGGTGCTGCAGATGTCGGTCATCCTGACCTACGCGGCGTCCCTTCCGGTCGTGAAGGTCGGTCGCATGGCCGGGCAGTACTTCAAGCCGCGGTCCAAGCTCACCGAGTCGCGGGAGGGAGTCGAGCTCACCTCGTACTTCGGCGACGCGGTCAATGCGATCCCTTTCGACGAGGCCAGTCGCAGACCGGACGCCGGGCGGCTTCTGACCACGTACCACGCGTCGGCTTCGGCACTGAATCTCGTTCGCGCCTTCACTCAGGGCGGCTACGCGGATCTGCATCAGGTGCACGCCTGGAATCAGGATTTCGTCCGCGACTCGGTCGCCGGCCAGCGCTACGAGGCCGTCGCCTCGGAGATCGATCGGGCACTGGCCTTCATGAGGGCGATCGGAGCCGATGCCGGTGAGCTTCAGCGCGTGGAGTTCTACGCGGCCCACGAGGCACTGTCGATCGACTACGAGCGAGCACTGACGCGCATCGATTCTCGAACCGGAATGCCATATGACGTCTCTGGACATTTCCTCTGGATCGGTGAGCGCACGCGCCAGCTCGACGGCGCGCACATTCACTTCGCGTCGACCATCCACAATCCGATCGGCGTGAAGATCGGACCCACCGCCTCTCCCGATGATGTTGCGCACATGTGCGAGGTGCTCAACCCGGAGCGGATCCCGGGTCGGCTGACGCTGATCTCCCGGATGGGCGCATCTGCGGTGCGGGATGTCCTGCCGAGCATCGTCCAGAAGGTGGATGCGAGCGGCGTCCCGGTCGTGTGGGTGTGCGATCCCATGCACGGCAATACGCGCGAGGCGGCCACGGGGCACAAGACCCGCGTCTTCGACGACGTGGTGAACGAGGTGCAGGGTTTCTTCGAGGTGCATCGCAACCTCGGGACGATCCCGGGCGGCCTGCACGTGGAGCTCACTGGCGACGATGTCACCGAGTGCGTTGGCGGTACCGGAGGAGTGCTCGAGGGCAACCTGGGCGATCGATATGAGACGGCCTGCGATCCGCGACTCAATCGCGAGCAGAGTCTTGAGCTGGCCTTCCTCGTCGCCGACATGCTGATGCTGCGGTAGTCGTGTCCCACCCGGTGGGCACGCTGCTGGCAGCGTCCTATCGCACGCCCGCAGGGGCGCTGATCGTCGTGGTCGACCCGCATGCTGTTGGCGATCTGGGTCCGACCGATTACGGAGCCGTCGTGGCCTCCACCTTCCGTGACCTCGATGACGCGGCTGACCGACTGCCGGAGTCCGTCATCCTCCGACCCCGCAGTCGGGTCGCCTACGTGGCAGGGGTGCTGGCCCGCTACGAGGACGGTGACCTGCATGCCCTTGAGGAGGTCTCGGTGGTGCAGCCGGGGGGTCCCTTCCAGCAGCGCGCGTGGCATGCCATGCGCACGATCCGAGCGGGCAGTGTCGACACCTATGCCGGTCTGGCCCGTCGCGCGGGGAGTCCGCGAGCCTCGCGCGCCGCAGGCACGGCCTGCGCGTCAAACCTCGTGGCTCCGTTCGTTCCCTGTCATCGAGTTGTCGCGGCGAATGGAATAGGCGGCTACGGCTACGGTGTCGACATCAAGGTGGCGCTGCTGGAGCACGAGGGAGTGCTGCTGTGACTCGAGACCGTGCGCGAGTCTGAACGAACCAGGGTCAGACGATGTTGACTTCGCCGCGGGAAGCGCCCCGCGAGAATCTGGTGCCGTCGAAGCCGCTGACGTCGACAACCGGCTCAACTCCGAGGTAGACGTCGCGCATGACCTCCCCGACCGCCGGCCCCTGGAGAAACCCATGTCCGGAGAAGCCGCAGGCGTAGAGGAAGCGGGAGATGCCGGGCGCTTCGCCGAGCAGGGCGTTGTGATCAGGAGTCACCTCGTACATGCCCACCCAGCGGTGGGCGATGCCCAGGTCGAGCAGTGCCGGCGCTCGACGGTCCATCGCATCCATGAGGTCCGGCAGCCAGTCCTCGCTGTACCCCCATTGGAAGCCGGGCTCCTCCTGCTGGAAGGACATGCCCAGGAGGATCGAGGGGCCTTCCCGATGGAAGTAGAAGGTGGACGCCGCATCGATCGTCATCGGGGTCTCGTGCGTGACCATGGCTGCGAGCGACGCCGGAAGAGGCTCGGTGATGAGAATCTGGCGCCGAAGGGCATCGACGGGCAGGTCGACGCCGGCCATCGCGCCGATCTCCCGTGACCATGCACCGGCAGCACAGATCACGGTCGTCGTTCGAATCACGCCATGATCGGTGTGCACCGCGGTTATCTCGCGTTCGGGCCCTGTTGAGCCGCTCGTCTCGATTCCGGTGACCGCGACGTGGGTGGCGATCGTGGCACCATGACGACGAGCGCCGGTGGCGTAGCCGAGCACCACGGATTCAGGGCTGCAGTAGCCGTCACGCGCGTGGAAGCTCGCGGCCAGCACTCCGGTGGTGTCGATCGCGGGATTGAGTCCGGCCGCGTCGTGCGGGGTGAGCATGCGAGTGGGCACGCCCATGCGGTTCTGCAGGGCGGCGGACTCCTCGTAGGTGGCGACCTGCTGCTCGTCCGTGAGCAGGAACAGGTAGCCGGGCTGACGAAGATCGATCTCCTGCCCTGGGCGATCGGGGAAGCCCTCGAAGGCGGCCAGCCCCCTCATCCCCAGGGCGATGTTTATGGGGTCCGAGAACTGCGCCCGAACGCCGCCAGCGGCCTTGCAGGTGGAGCCACTGCCCAGGTCGTCGCGCTCGAGGAGGACGACGTCCGAAACCCCAGCCTCCGCCAGGTGGAAGGCGATGCTGGTGCCCATCACACCGCCGCCGATGATCACCACCTCTGCACTGTCGGGCAGGTTCATGCGCGACCGAAATGCGTCACTCGATGCGGCTGACCCTGCCGGTCGTACGTGATCCACTCGCCGACCTGCTCACCGGTCTTAAAGGCACCTGACCGCATGAGCGATCCGTCGCGTCGCCACCACTGCCAGGCGCCCGTGAGCTCCTCGCCCTTCATGCGGCCGCGAGCCTTGGCGAAGCCGTTGTCGTAGTACTCACGCAGCTCGCCGTTTCGCTTGGGATAGGACGCGTTGATCTCGACGATGCGTGCCTTCAGGATTCTCTTCAGCAGCGGCGCGGGGAATGGTCGGTCGCGCTCGAAGTGGATGGTGCCCTTCGTTACGTCCCAGCCATCCAGCGCCTCGCCGAGGCTCTCGGTGAATGAGCCGCTGTGCGGGAACAGGCTGTTGTGGTTCTTGAATCCGGTGACACTGACGATGTTGGGCCCTTCGGCGTCACTCGCGCGAAATGTGGGCATGCCCCATGCAAGCACCTCCACTGCGCCGGGAAGGGCCGTGCGTGCGGTGGCGACTGTCGCAGCCAGAGCCGAGCGCTGCGCCCCCTCGAACTGCTCGAGGTGCTCGTCGAAGACGCTCACCGGCTCACTCGAAACTCACGCCCTGGGCCAACGGCAGGTCATGAGAGTAGTTGACGGTATTGGTCGCGCGACGCATGTAGCCCCGCCAGGCATCCGAACCGGACTCGCGCCCACCGCCGGTCGTCTTCTCGCCGCCGAATGCCCCGCCGATCTCGGCACCGGAGGTTCCGATGTTGACATTGACGATGCCGCAGTCGGAGCCGGCGGAGGACATGAACGTCTCCGCCTCGCGCTGGTCGAGGGTGAAGATGCTCGAGGAGAGCCCCTGGGGCACGCCGTTCTGCAGGGCGATGGCGTGATCGAGGGTGTCGTAGCACATGACGTAGAGGATGGGCGCGAAGGTCTCTCGCCGCACCACGTCGGCCTGCTCGGGCATGCGCACGAGAGCGGGCCTGACGTAATAGGCATCGGGTGCCCCTGCCACCTCGACGCGCTCGCCACCGACGACGAGCGTGCCGCCCGCTGCGACCGCCTCAGCGATGGAGGCCTGCATGCGCTCGAAGGATCCCGCGTCGATCAGTGGTCCGACGAGGACGTCATCGGCGATGGGATCGCCGATGCGGAGTCGGGCATAGACATCGGCCACTCGTGCGACGAGATCGTCGACCACGGACTCGTGTGCGATCACGCGTCGCAGACTGGTGCAGCGCTGACCTGCCGTTCCCGCAGCCGCGAACACGATGCCCCGCACGGCGAGATCAAGGTCAGCGGTCGGCGCGACGATCGCTGCGTTGTTGCCGCCGAGCTCGAGGATCGAGTGTCCGAACCGGGCCGCAACGCGGGGGCCCACCTCGGCCCCCATGCGCTCGGATCCTGTGGCGCTGATGACGGCGGCCAGCGGATGGTCGACCAGTGCCGGTCCTGCATCGCGCTCAGCCACGGCCAGGATGTGGATGTCGGCAGGGGCTCCCTCCTCCGCAATCACCTGGCCGAGCAGGGCTGAGCATGCGAGTGCGGTCAGCGGAGTGCGCTCCGACGGCTTCCACACCACGGAGTTTCCGCAGACGAGTGCGATGGTGGTGTTCCAGGCCCACACGGCCACGGGGAAGTTGAAGGCTGAGATGACGCCGACGACACCGCGCGGGTGCCACGTCTCCATCAGTCGATGGCCGGGGCGCTCCGAGGGCATGGTGCGTCCCTCCAGCTGCCGCGAGAGGCCCAGAGCGAAATCGCAGATGTCGATCATCTCCTGCACTTCGCCGAGCGCCTCGCTGCGGATCTTCCCCACTTCGAGCTGGACAAGATCGGCGAGATCCTCCTTGTGCTCCTCGAGCTTGCGCCCGAAGGTGCGGATGAGGTGGCCGCGCAGGGGAGCCGGCACCGAACGCCATGTCAGGAATGCCTCATGGGCCCTGGTGACGGCCGCGTCGATGCCCGCTGCGTCAAGGGCCGGCACGGTGAGCAGATCACTGCCGTCGATGGGCGACCGCGAGGTGACCGTGGCACCGGTGCCGGCGGGCGCGAGGTCCACCCCGCAGGCGGTGAGAGCGCGAAGGGACTGGTCGGCGAGGCTGGCGGATGACGTCATGGCGTCAGTCTGCCGAATGCGCGGGGTGCCAGGCTCGTCAGGTGGTCAACTCGATGCTGCGAATATCGCGGATGCGACCCCAGGTGCTGCGAGTCCAGGCGGACCGAACCTAGATGATCCGAATCGTGACGGTGCTGCCCTTGGGAATATCCGTGCCGGCAGCCGGGCTCTGGCTGATGACCCGGTTCAGCGGGCTGAAGGCTCCCTCGACGACCTTGGGCTGCAGTCCGATCTTCCGCAGGGTGGCGATCGCCTTGTCGCGAGGCATGTCGATGAGGTTGGGGACGGTGACCGGCGGCGGCCCCTTGGAGACCACGAGCGTGACGGCACTGCCGGAGTCCACTACCGTGCCCGCGGCCGGACGCACGGAGATCACCACGCCGTCCTTCACCTTCTCGGAGAACCGCTGCTTGACGTCGACCTTCAGGCCCACCTCGGACAGGGCTCCCTTGGCTGCTGCGGACTTCTTGCCTTCGACGTTCGGGACTGCCACCGGCTTGGGCCCCTTGGAGACGATCACCTCCACGGGCGTTCCGGGCTTGACGACGCTGCCTGCCTTGGGCGAGGAAGACGCGACCGCCCCTTCAGGGACCCTGTCGTCGAATGCCTCGCGGACCGTGCCGACCACGAGGTTCGCTGCCGTGATGGCTGTCGTTGCCTCGGCCTGCGACAGGCCCTTGATTGCCGGCACCTCGTAGCGCTCGGGGCCCTTGGAGACGGCTCCCACGACAGTGCCATCAACGCGGACGGCGTCGCCCGCGGCCGGATCCGTGCTGGCGAGTGACCCTGCGGGCACCGTCTCGCTGAAGACTTCCTCGGAGGCAGTGAGCGTCAGGCCAACCTCGGCAAGAGCGACCTCCGCCTGCTCGATACTCATGCCGATCACGTCTGGAGTGGGCATCGTTCGCCCTGGCCCGGCGGCCAGCCACCAGGCGCCGACGGCACTTGCCACCACAGCGAGCACGACGATGGCAGCGACGATCGGGGCGCGGCTTCGTCTGCGGCGCGGAACCGAGTCAGCACCCATGGCCGCGGCAGTGGCGGCAGCCGACGGACGGGGAGCGGTCGAGCCTGCAGGCGCACCTGCAGTCGCTCCTGCAGGGAGAGCCTCGCGATCAACCACGAGGGTGTCGCGAGAGTCGAGGAACGGGCGAGGTGGAGGCAGCGAGGATCGGATGCGTCGCACGTCGACGAGGAAGTCGCCGGCGCCCTGGTATCGCAGCGCAGGATCACGCCGGGTGGCGGTGACGACGAGGGCATCCACCTCGGGGGGAACCGCGGGATTGAGGGTCGACGGTGCCGGGACATCGGAGTTCACGTGCTGGTACGCCACGCTCAGGGGGCTCTCCCCGGCATGGGGAAGCTGTCCGGTGATCATCTCGAACAGCAGAATCCCGGCGGAGTACAGATCGGACCGACCGTCAGCCTCGCCCCGCTCGACCTGCTCGGGTGAGAGGTAGGCGACGGTGCCGATGATCACGCCATGGGTCAGGCTCTGCTCGCTGGTCTCCATCGCCCGGGCCAGGCCGAAGTCCGCGACCTTGACCCGCCCGTCGTCGGAGATGAGCACGTTCTCTGGCTTGATGTCGCGATGAACGAAACCTGCCGCGTGCGCCGCGGCCAGCGCCTCGAGCACCGGGTCGAGGAAGACGAGGGCCTGCTCTGGAGTGAGGGGCCCGTAGTCGCGAAGCACATCGCGAAGGGTGCGTCCGGGCACGTACTCCATCGCGAGATAGACGTGCTCGCCGTCGCTGCCCTGGTCGTAGACCCCGACGACGTGTCCATGCGAGAGCCGGGCGGCCGATCGAGCCTCGCGCTGGAATCGGGCCACGAAGGCGTCGTCATGGGCGAGGTGCGGATGCATGATCTTGAGTGCGACCACACGGTCGAGGCGCAGGTCAAGGGCCTCGTACACGGTGGCCATGCCGCCGCGGGCGAGAAACCGCTCGATGCGGTACCGACCGTCGAGGATGCTGCCCACGAGGGGATCGGATCCTGAACCATCCGCAGGGAAGGGCCCGCCCGGGGGTGCGCCCTTCTCGTCGGAGTTTTCCACTCTTGCGAGTCTAGGTAGCAGGGTGTGAGTGACCGTGTTGCCACGCCAACCATTCCCACACGGCCGCAACGCGTTCCTGCACGCTCCCCGTGACGTGGACCACATCGATGCCCGCGGCTGTGAGCTCTGCCCGGACCACCCTGGCGATGGTCGCGTCGGTGGAGGACCTCCGGTCACCACCATCACGCTGCCCGGGGTCGGGAGTCCAGGGGATGTCCGTGCCGCACCAGACGAGCAGGTCGTAGTTCCGTGCGTGTGCGATGCCCAGGCTCACCAGTGAGCCATCGTCGAAGTACTCGAGGCTGTAGATCGCTGTCATGAGCGGTGCCGGATCGGCGATCAGCCACGTGTGCGTGCACTCGGCCGCGACATCGTCCTCCCGCGCTGCCTGCTCGTGCAGAAGTGCCTGCTGCTCGTTCACCTGGGGGGTCCGGCCGTGCTTGTGCACGAAGTCACGAAGTGCCTCGCCGACAACGCAGCCGGGAAGCACTTCTCCCAGCTCACGGGCGAGGGTGCTCTTGCCGGTGGACTCCGCGCCCAGCAGGCCGATGCGACGCACTCGCTCTGCGTGGTGGGGTGGCCGTGAAGCAGTCACGACACCATGATGGGGGCATGGGGTCGGTCAGCTTCGGGCAGTACTCCTATGTGGCGATCCTCGGGTTCGTCCTGCTGGGCTGCCTCTGGCTCGAGGTGGCTCTCCGCACGCGAGTTTTTCGGCGCTGGCGCCGCCTGCTTCTCGCGATCGCCCCGGCCTTGGTCCTCTTCGCGATCTGGGATGTCTACGCGATCGCGCAGGGGCACTGGTGGTTCGATCCCGAGCTCATCCTTGGCATCCACCTGCCCGGTGAACTCCCCTTGGACGAGGTGCTGTTCTTCATCGCCATTCCCGTTGCATCGATCCTGACCCTTGAAGCGGTTCGGAGCGTGAAGTCGCACTGGCGGGTGGGCGACGAGCCGCTGGGCGAGGACGGCCAATGACCTACACGCAGTTGGCGGTCGGCTCGGTGGTCGCCGTCGTACTGATCGATCTCTGGATCCTGCGAACCCGCATGGTCACGCGAGCGGTGTTCTGGACCTCCTACGCGATCATCTTCTTCTTCCAGCTGGTGACCAACGGCATGTTCACCGGTTTCGGTGTCGTCAAGTACGACGGCGAGTCGATCATCGGTGAGACGTCACCTGCGGTCGGGCCGCCACCATTTCTCGGCGAGGGACGCATTGCCTACGCACCCGTCGAGGACCTCATGTTCGGCTTCGCATTGATCCTGCTCACGATCGCCCTCTGGGTGTTCTGGGGCCGGCGCGGCGTGCAGCGCACACCGGTGGCTGGACCGCCGGTCTGGCGTCGATCTCCTGACGAGGGGATTCAGGTCTGAGCGACCTTGGCCCGGCGACGGGCCTGCACCGCATGCACCCAGGCGGGGCCCGCCACGGCAAGCCGGCGTCTCATCGGGACGCTCGCGCGAGTGGAGAAGACGTCGTATCCGTTGCGCTCCACCTCGTCGACGATGCCGCAGTAGAGAATGCGTGCAGCGTTGATGCAGTCTCGTGATGACGGGTCCAGCATGTCGATGCCCGGCCGTGAGCGTTCCTCGAGCCGGCGCACCCGCGCCACCTGATCAGCCAGGGCCAGCTTGATCTCAGGCGTGGCGACTCGTGCCTCCAGATCCGCACGTGTGACTCCGAAGAGGGCGAGTTCGTCGAGGGGGAGGTAGACCCGACCGCGATCGAGGTCCTCGCCGACATCGCGAATGAAGTTCGCCAGCTGGAAGGCCACTCCGAGGTCGGTCGCGCGGGCATAGGCCTCGTCGGAGGTCGGCTCGAGGATGGGGACCATCTGCAGTCCGATCACCGCCGCGGATCCGTAGACGTACTCGTACAGGTCCTCGTAGGTGCGGTACTCGGTGACGGTGAGATCCATCGTCATCGAGTGGAGGAAGGCGGTGAAGTGCTCCTTGGGGATGCTCCATCGCAGAACGGTGTCGACGACAGCCCGGCACACCGGGTCATCGGACCAGCCGCGGTCGATGTCGTCGAGGAAGGTCTGCCCCCACTCACCGAGCCACTGAGCCTTCTGCTCGTCGGTCAGGGTCGACTGCAGATCGTCGACGATCTCATCCGCATAGCGAGCGAAGCCGTAGAGGGCGTGCACGTACGGCCGCTTCTCGGGAGGCAGCAGCAACGTTGCGAGGTAGTACGTCTTGCCATGCTCGGCGTTGAGTCGCCGGCATCTCTCGTATGACTCGCGCAGGTGGCCGTCCACGATGCCCGCCGCGTCGAGCTCGCGTGCATGCATGCGGCCAATGCTCACCATCGGACGGCTCGCGAACGATACGACGGGTCCTTCCCGGTGATCCGCTCTGCTGCCAGGCGGCCGGAGATCAGCACCATGGGCACACCCACCCCCGGCTGAGTCCCGGACCCGGTGAAGACGACGTTCTCGCCCCACATGTTGCTCGGGCGGAACGGCCCGGTCTGGAAGAACGAGTGCGCCGACGCGAAGGGTGCTCCGCGCTCCATGCCTCGGGCCTCCCAGTCGAGCGGGGTGGTGATGTCCTCCACCTCGATCGCGTCGCCGAAACCCACGTACCCGCGGGCCTCGAGCGTGGTCACGACCTCGTCGCGATAGCGCGACCCCATGGACTTCCAATCGATGTCGGCATCGAGGTTCGGGGTGGGGAACAGGACGTAGTAGACCTCCTTGCCGGGAGGCGCGAGATCTGGATCCGAGTGCGAGGGATTGGTGACAAGGATGCTCGGGTCGCTCATGAGCTGCTGGCGGTCGATCAGCTCATCGAACACTCCGGCCCACGAGCGGCCGAAGTGGATGTTGTGGTGGGCGATCTTGCTGTAGTGCGCTGATGATCCAGCGAGCAGGAGGAAGCAGGACGGGGAGTAGTTCAGGCGGCGCACACTCCACGGCTCGCGGCCGAGCAGATCGCGGTGCGCGACGGGCAGATCCGGATTGAGCACCACGGTGTCGGCCGGTATGCGCTCTCCGTCGCTGGTGATCACCGCTGTTGCGCGGGTGCCGGTGAGCTCGACCCGCTCGACCTCGGTGCTGTAGCGGAAGGTCACGCCGTGCTTCTCCGCGGCCGCAGCCATGGCCGCGGGCACTGCGTGCATGCCGCCCTTGGGGAAGAACACTCCTGCGACCGAGTCCATGTAGGCGATGACGGCGTAGATGGCGAGGGCGTCCTGAGGTGACACGCCTGCGTACATGGCCTGGAAGGAGTAGATGCGTTCGGTACGAGGGTCCTTCAGGAACTGGCGCACCTTCGGGGAGAGTCGCCGGAATCCGCCGATGGCCACAAGGCGAGCCAGATCCGGGGTGATCAGGTCGAAGGGGGAGTCGATGTTCCGATCGATGAAGTCCTTCATCTCGTACCGGTAGAGCTGGGAGACGAAGTCGACGTAGCGCTTGTAGCCCGCGGCCTCATCGGGGCCGATCACGCGGTCGATCTCGTCGGCCATCTGCTCGACGTCCGAGTGCACGTCCATGACGGAGCCGTCCGGGAAGAACGACCGGTAGAGCGGATCGATGGGCTCGAGCGTGAGCCAGTCGGACATCTCCTCGCCGAGGCAGTCGAAGGCGTCGGCGATGAGGTCGGGCATGGTGAGGACGGTCGGGCCGGTGTCGAACCGGTAGGTGCCGTCGGCCCCTTGCACATTGAGGCGACCCGCGCGTCCTCCCGGAATCGGCTCGCGCTCGATCACGGTGACCGAGCGCCCGGCGCCGGCCAGCCGCATCGCGGCCGACAAGCCCGCCAAGCCGGCTCCGACGACGACCACGTTGTCCGTGGGTCCGGTCACGGTGCGCATCAGAAGGCCCTTCTTGTCGCTGCATGTGCGAGTCCGGTGAGAACTTCGCGGGCGGTGCTTTCAAGGTCGGCGGCGGTGAGGGATGCCAGTGATCGCTCGAGCAGGTCGTCGATCATGGCCTCGGTGTGGGCGAGAGCCCCGGTCTCCGTGATGATCGCGCGGAGCTCAGCTATCCCGTGGGAGTCCAGACCGGGATCACCCAGGTGGTTCCTCATCGCCGCGGCCTGCGCCGGAGAGCAGCGCTCGACAGCCGTTGCCACGAGAACGGTGCGCTTGCCCTCGCGCAGGTCATCTCCCGCGGGCTTGCCGGTCTCCTCCGGGTCCCCGAACACGCCGAGGATGTCATCGCGGAGCTGGAACGCCTCTCCGAGCGGCAGGCCGTAGCCGGAGTAGGCGGCGAAGACCTCGGGTGACGCATCGGCAAGGGCTGCTCCGAGGTGCAGTGGGCGCTCGATCGTGTATTTGGCCGACTTGTAGCGCACGACGTTGAGCGCTCGCTCGACCGAGCCGCCGCCCCGAGCCTGCTCGAGCAGGTCGAGGTACTGCCCGGCCATCAACTCCGTGCGCATCTCGTCGTAGACGGCCTTGGCGCGGCTAAGCGCCTCGGGCGGGAACTCGGCGTTGAAGATCACCTCGTCAGCCCAGGACAGGCACAGATCCCCGAGCAGGATGGCGGCACCGGTTCCGAAGGTCTCGGGGGAGCCGAGCCACTCGTTCTCACGGTGCACACCGGCGAAGCGGCGGTGTGCGGCTGGCAGTCCACGACGGGTGTCGGAGCCGTCCATGACGTCGTCGTGGATGAGAGCGCATGCCTGCAGAAACTCGAGGCCGGCCGCGGCCTGCATGGCCGAGGGCTCGAACGCTTCATCCCCGTGCGCTCCGCGCCATCCCCAGTAGGCGAATGCCGGGCGAAGCCGCTTGCCCCCGGAGAGCAGTGACGTGAGGGCGTCCACGAGGGGAGTCAGATCGGGGCTGACGGCGGTGAGGAGAACGGACTGCTCGGCGATGGTCGTGTCGACAATCTGCTGCACGCGGGGGCGCAGGTCGGCGACATCCAGCGGCGAGGGCACCCCATGAGCCTAGAGCCCCGCTGCTCGGTCGGCAGCGTGAGCATGGGGCCCGAGTGACGCGTCAGGGTCATGAGCGGCTCGCCCCGTAGTCTGTGCCCATGCAGGCACCGGTCAATCTTGGGGACGTACTCGCGGCGGGACGTCGATCGTTCTCCTTTGAGCTGTTTCCGCCCAAGACGGACGCAGGTGAGCAGATCCTGTGGCAGACGCTGCGTGAGATCGAGGCGCTCAAGCCGACCTTCGTCTCGGTGACCTATGGGGCCGGTGGCTCGACCCAGGACCGCACCCTGCGGCTGACGGGCGAGATCGCCCGCGAGACCGCCCTGACGCCGGTGGCCCACCTCACGTGCGTGGGCGCGAGTGAGGAGGAGCTCCGCGAGGTCATCGGGGCGTATGAGGCTGAGGGAGTTCGCACGATCCTCGCGTTGCGAGGGGATCCGCCGACGGGGCTGGGTACCGCCTGGGAGCCGCATCCTGGTGGGCTGGTGCACGCCACGGAACTCGTCGAGCTGATCCGGAATCTGGGGACGTTCAGCATCGGGGTGGCGGCGTTCCCGGAAGGTCATCCGGAGTCGCCGAGTCTGGAGCACGACGCTCGGATCCTCGCCGCCAAGCAACGTGCGGGAGCCGGCTTCGCGATCACCCAGTTGTTCTTCCAGGTGGAGGACTACGTGCGCATGGTTGACATGGCTGCCGCTGAAGGCTGCACGATGCCGATCATCCCGGGCATCATGCCGGTGACCGATGTGTCGCAGATCGAGCGGTTCGCGGCGTTGTCCGGAGCGGTGTTCCCCACAGAGCTCGCCGAGCGATTCCGTTCGGTGGCGGACGATGCCGAGGCCGTGCTTGCGTTGGGCGTCGAGGTTGCCGCATCGATGTGCCAGGAGCTGTTGGACGCTGGCGCACCCGGCCTCCACTTCTACACGCTGAACCGGTCTCGCTCCACCATCGAGGTGTACCAGGCTCTTGGCCTCGGTGCCACCACCGGATAGTCGAGCGCGGGGGACACCATGACGCTCGAGAGCCTGGCCACGGCGACGTTCATCGGAGCGCTCGTCGTTCTCGTCTCCGTTGTCGGAGTCCGACTGGCCGGGCGCCTGGGGGTTCCCGGCCTGCTGCTGTACCTGCTGCTGGGACTCGGGCTCGGCTCGCTGTTCCCCGGTATGCACATGTCGAACGCTGAGCTGGCGACTGTCCTCGGATACTCCGCGCTGATCTTGATCCTTGCGCAGGGTGGCCTGACGACCCGCGTGGATGAGCTGCGACCGGTGATGTGGCCGGCGATCACCCTGGCGTCGGTCGGCGTGGCGGTGAGCATCGCCATCGTCGCCTTCCCGCTGGTGTGGTGGTTCGACGTGTCCACCCAGACCGCCATCATCATCGGTGCCGTCCTGGCGGCCACGGATGCCGCTGCTGTCTTCTCGGTCATGCGCAAGATGCGGCTGAGCAGTCGCGTGCGCACCCTGCTCGAGGCTGAGGCGGGCTTCAATGATGCTCCGGTTGTCGTGCTCGTGCTCGTCGTCTCGAGTGGTTCCTTCGGTGAGATGCCCTGGTGGCAGATTCCGCTCATCGTGGTGGCGGAGCTCATCGGTGGGGCCGTCATCGGTGCGATCATCGGCTTCGCCGGCAGGTGGCTGCTGCCCCGCCTCGCCCTGCCTGCGGTGGGCCTGTATCCGATCGCGGCTCTGGCACTCCTGGTCGGCGCGTACGGCCTAGCCAGTGTCGTGCACACCTCCGGCTTCCTCGCTGTCTACGTCGCCGCGGTGTTCATCGGCTCAGCCGCCCGCCTGCCGCACCGTCGATCGATCATCGGATTCGCCGACGGCTTGGCATGGATCGCCGAGATCGGCCTGTTCTTCATGCTGGGGGCCCTGGCCGACATCAGCTCGCTGCCGAGCGCCATCCCGCTGGCTCTGGTGGTGTCCGGCCTCATCCTCGTGATCGCCCGACCCCTGGCGGCCGTGGTGTCGCTCGTGCCGTTCCGAGAACATCGATCCACCGTGCTCTTCACCTCCATCGCGGGTCTGCGCGGAGCCGTCCCGATCGTCTTTGCTGCGATTCCGCTCGGTCTAGGCGTGCCTGGTGCCCAGCTCATGTTCGATGTGACGCTGATCGCGACGCTGGTGCTGATGATCGTCCAGGTGCCGCTCATTCGGGTGGCGGGCATGCGACTGGGGATCGTGAAGAAGGACGAAGTGGTCGAGCTTGAGCTCGAGAGTGCACCGTTGGATGGCATGAACGCGCAGGTGCTCGGCATCGAGGTGCCGCCGGAATCCCGCCTGGTCGGCACGTTCATCTCCGAAGTGGGTCTCCCCGACGGTGCTGTGGTGTCCCTGGTGGTGCGGGGCGAGGAGCCGATCGTGCCGGACATCAACACGAGGATTCGCGCGGGAGACCGCCTTCTGATCGTCACCACAGAGGAGGCGCGGGGTGCGGCGGAGGCACGCGTGCGAGCGATCGCCCACGATGGGCGCCTCGCGGGCTGGGCACGAAGGCCCCCTGCCCGGCCGTGAGGTTCAGTCGCCGGTGCGATGGCGAGGGATCAGGTCGGCGACGATCTCCGCTCCCATGCCGACCAGGGGAAGTCCGCCACCGGGATGCGCTGACCCACCGACGAGGTAGAGCCCGGGAATGGGCGAGCGGTTGGCCGGCCGCTGAAAGGCGGCCCGCGGGCCATTGCTGGACGACCCGTAGATGGACCCGCCGGGTGCGCGGGTGGTTCGCTCGAGATCTGCCGGGGTGCGCAGTTCGCGCCACAGGATGCGATCCCTGATGTCCGTCCCGCGCTCGGCCAGCACGGCGAGCAGATGGTCTGCATACTGCTCGGCAGTACCGGGCGCCGACCAATCGACGGTGCCGTGGGATCCGTCTCCGTTGCGGGGAGTGTTGACGAGGATGAACCAGGCCTCGGAATCGTCGTCGGGTCGCATCAGCGGATCGTCAGGCACGCAGGCGTAGATGGCCGGGTCGCGCGCCGGATGTGGGTTCCGGCCGAAGATGGCATCGAACTCGTCGTCGTAGTTCTCGGGGAACCACACGTTGTGGTGGTGGATACCCGGTGTGCGCCCGCGCAGGGCCAGCAGCATGACGAAGCCGGAGAGTGCAGGAGCCGCCTTGGCCAGCGACTGGGCGGGCTTGCGGGCCCGGGGGTCGTGGAGAAGGTCGGCGTACAGGTGATGGGCGTCGGCATTGGCCACGATGATGTCAGCGTCGACCGTCTCTCCGGTGGCCAGGCGGACGCCCGTCGCTGACGCTCCGTCGACCAGAACCTCGCGCACGTCCGTGCTGAGTCGGAACGTCACCCCCCGCTCGCGGGCGCGCAGTTCGAGTGCATCGGCGAGGGTGCCCAGGCCACCGCCTAGGTGCCAGGCCCCGAACGTCTGCTCCATGTACGGGATCGTGGCGAAGACGGCAGGTGCCTTGCGCGGATCAGAGCCTGAGTACGTGGCGTATCGGTCGAGCACCTGCCTAAGTCGGGCGTCTGCGAGGTATTCCGTGCCCAGATCGCGCAGCGTCGTGCGAGGAGCCACGGTTCGAATGGCCGACGGGCTCGCCACCTTCAGGAGGGTACGCCAACCGTCGAGAGGCGACTGCAGGAAGGGCTCGCGCGTCAGGCGCCACATCTCACCGCCGCGGTCGATGAGCCGACGCCAGTCGGCCTCGGCGGATCCGCCCAGTGCCTCGCCGAACGCGCGAGCAGCCCGTGCCGGATCCACCCCGGGCACGACGGCCGTGGTGCCGTCGGCGAAGTGATAGCCAAAGCCCGGCTCTACGGGCTGGAGGTCGACGGAATCTTCGAGCGCAGCGCCCGTCTTGAGGAAGAGGTCGCGGTAGACCGCCGGCAGGGTGAACAGGCTTGGGCCGGTGTCGAAGGCGAAGCCGTCGCGGCGGTAGGTATGGAGTTTGCCGCCCGTGCGATCAGCCTGCTCGATCACGGTGACGTCGTGCCGCCGGACGGCCAGACGGGCAGCCACCGCGAGTCCGCCAACTCCCGCGCCGATGACGACGACGCGACTCATGGGGACGCCCCGGTGGTGACGACGGCGCGTCCCTTCCACGTGTTGGAGCCACGGACGTGGCGATGCCAGGACAACGCATTGAGTGCTGCGAAGGCGAGGACAGATGCCGGGTGGGCCAGGGAATCCGGCAGTGCCCGCTCGCCCATGCGGTGTGCCACCATCGCGCGACTGGCGACACCGGCGGCGTAGCCGGTAGCGCCGATCGCGCGCGTCGAGCGGCGAGGTGCGGCCACGGCCGCGAGCGCTGGCACGACATAGGTGCCCAGCAGAAGTGCATTGACGGCGATGCTGCCGACCGGCCCGTTGAAGGCATCCCACAAGGACTTGCCATAGCCATCGATCACCTCAGTGGTGCTGCCGTACATGCGACAGGTCGCCAGCCGGGAGCCATCCACCGTGGCCGCGCGCAGGCGAGACTTCTTGAAGGCGCGCATGAGGGCGATGTCCTCGAGCACCTCATCGGCCACCGCGGCGTGGCCGTCCACGAATCGGTAGGCGGCAGCGTCGACGACGAGCACCTGCCCGTTCGCTGCCGAGAGCGAAGGTCGCATGGACTGCTCGGCCCACGTCAGTGGCATGGTCGCCACCCACGACCAGGTGACGAGCGGCTGCACGAGGCGCTCCAGCCACGTCTCGGACTCCTGGCGGGGATAGGGCGCAACCATGTCGAGGGCGGGTGCGCCGTGGGCTCCGCGCAGTTCATCCACCAGTGAGGTGATGGCGTTCTCGGCCAGCACGACATCGGCGTCCACGAAGACGAGGATCGAACCGGCGGCCTCGTCGGCCAGGCGCATGCACGCCCATGGCTTGCCCAGCCAGCCCGGGGGCGGCGGGGTGTCGGCACCTCGCATCAGGCGAACTCGGGGATCGAGGGCCGCCAGCTCCGAGACGATCTGTGCGGTCGAGTCCGAGGATCCGTCATCGAGGACGATGATCTCCAAATCGAAGGGCATTGCTCCGGCGCCGGTGATCTGCTCGCGCACTGAATTGACCGTCGCGGCGATGGTGGACTGCTCATCGCGTGCGGGAATCAGCACACTGACCAATTCGGGCGGCCGAGTCGTGTCGATGTGGATCGCCGGGCGGGGAGTGCGCAGCTGGCGAAGATTGATGGCCGTGTGCGCGGCCAGGGCCACGGCAGAGACGGAGCCGGCCAGCACGCCGATTCGAGCGAGTCCCTGAGGCGTCACCACTGGGGTTGGCTCCACAGGCGCCAGAGGAACGGGATCACCACGACGCCCATCGCGACGAAGCCCCAGATCGCGACGCCCGGCCGGTCGAAGAACACGGCGTTGGCAAGCGTGCTGGACAAGAACACCCACGTCAGAAGAGTGGTCGGAACGGCATCAGCCGCAACCTTGCGCGGAAGCAGGTCCAGGATCCACAGCAGGACGATGCTGGCCAAGAGCCAGCCGAGGAAGTTCTGCAGCGGGATCCCGTCGATGCCGGGCAGCTCCCAGCCGATCTCGGCCCAGGTCCAGTAGCCCTCGCCGACCATCTGCGGATCGAGGAACAGATCCCAGGCGGCCAGCACCAGACCTCCGATGAGGGCCACGCCCACGCGCGTGGTCGACAGTCGTTGGGCGGCGAGGAGGCAGGGGTAGGCCATCATCGACCAGGCAAGGGGAATGACGAGGGGGACACCGAAGATCGACAGCCCAAGGGTGTCGGAGTACTCGTAGCTGCCGAACGGGAAGGAGGTGGCGAGTCCGATGCGCTCGATCAGCCAGCCGAAGGTGAGCGTGATGCCGAGATATCCGGTGGCCCATGCCGCACCCCGCGCGATGAATGCGTGCGTGGCCGAGGCGAGGAAGAACGTCACGACGGTGAGGATGGTCAGGGCGTTCCGGGTGCCTCCGCTGGTGAGCACCCACACGATCTGGCCGAGGATCGTGAGCCCGGTGAAGATCCACGGCAGGTAGGCGATCCAGCCTGATGGTCCGCGCCCGCGGTCAGAATGCGGCCCGCTGTAGATCCTGACGCTCACCCATCGAGTCTAGGGAAGTCTGCGGGGCGCTGCTCACACGGAGGAGGAGTGCAGGACGTACCGTGGAGACATGAGGTTCACCCGGGTCCGTGCTGTACGCCTCGCTGTCGCGATGGTCACGACGGCGCTGGCCCTCGGCCTCGTTTCCGCGGCCCCGGCGCAGGCGGCCCGCACTCCGCTCGTGCTCACAGCACCCAAGGAGGCCCCGGCCTTCAGCGAGTTCCCCTTCTCGGTCACGGTTCCGGCGGCCACGAGTTCCACCAGGCGCACGGGGACGCTGACCGCATCACGCGACGGCAAGACCTTCACCCGGCTGTCCTCCTGGCGGATTCCGAAGGCGGGATCGACGAAGCCCTTCACGGTGCAGACGGGGGAGGAGGTCGGGCGGATCTGGCTGCGCGCCGAGGTCCGCGAGGGCAAGAAGGTGTTGCAGGCCCGGCAGACCAGCGTTCGGATCACGAACCCCTACCGGCCGACCGAGCCGGACAACGCCCAGATCCCTGAGGAGGGTGTGCCCGTCCGCGGGACCCTGTTCGGCAACCACCCCATCGTCGGGACGCCGGAGTTCGCGGGAACCGTTCGCCTGTGGGACGTCAGCACCTCGTGGAACCAGATCGAGCGGCGTCGAGGCGTCTACACGTGGGAGGCCCTGGATCGCGAGGTGGCCAAGGCTGAGGCCGCCGGCCAGCAGGTGCTCCTCGTCCTGGGCGGAACCCCGGAGTGGGCGGCAGTCGGGCCCGCGCCGGGAGCAGAGTTCGCCGGCCCTGGCTCGTCGATGCCCATGACCGACCCGGCCCTGTTCGAGAACTACGTTCGAGCCGTCGTCGGACGCTACGGGGGGCGCATTGCGGCGTACCAGATCTGGAACGAGGCGAACATCTCCCAGTTCTGGCGTGGCACTCCTGAACTCATGGCCGATCTGACCGCGCGGGCCAATGCCATCATCAAGGCCGCGGTGCCGGGTGCGACCGTCGTCGCTGCATCGACCGGCTCTCGATGGGTCAAGGGGTTCACCGAGTTTTACCCCGACTATCTCGCGGCGCTCCGTGAGTTCAACTGGCCGATTGACGTGTTCTCCGTGCACCTGTACCCGCTGCCGTCCGGCACCCCGCGGGATCGGGTCTTCCTGCTCGGCATGATGAAGACCGCTCTCACGATTGCGAAGGCGCCCGCCCTGCCGATCTGGGAGACCGAGATCAACTACGGAATCACTAACCCTGGATCGGGTGACGCGGCCCGTCCGATCCCGGACGCGGACATCCCGGCCTACATCGCGCGCACCTATGTGGACTCCCTTCGTTTCGGCGTCGCTCGCAGCTACTGGTACGCGTGGACGCCCGAGTACCGACTCCTCGGTATCCAGATGTGGAACGGATACCTCGCGACTCGGGCCTACGCCCAGGTGCGGGAATGGGTGATCGACTCAACCTTTAGCGGCTGCTCGACCACCGGCGCAGCAGTGACCTGCAATTTCGACCGAGCCAACGTCCCGTTCTACATCGCCTACACCGACGACGAGTCGCTGGCGTCAATACCGACTCCCGCAGGCATGACCGTCTACCAGACGATGGACGGCGTCACCGTCGCTGCCGGATCCACCGTTGCTGTCAGCGGCACGCCCGTGCTGATCGCGGGCCCCACCGGTTGAGTTCGGCCATGACGCCCGACGATGCTCGAGATCTGGCTGACGCCATCATCGATGCCCGTGCCCACGGCCGACTGCTGACGGCGCCGCTTGATCATGGGCTCACGGCCGATCAGGCGTACGCCGTACAGTCGCTCGTGCTACAGCCACGCATGGCTCGTGGTGGTGGGCGGGGGGGCTGGAAGCTCGGCTACACCTCCGAGGCGATGCGCGAGCAGATGGGCGTGGTTGAGCCGAACTACGGGCCACTCGCGAAGGCGATGTTCCTGCCGACGGGAGCGACAGTCTCCGAAGGCGTGGTGCATCCCCGGGTGGAGCCAGAAGTCGCCGCTGTCGTCGGCCGGGACATCCCACCGGATGCCGAACTGGATGAGGTCCGGGCGGCTGTGGCGCACTGGCGCATTGCACTCGAGATCGTGGACTCGGTGTGGCAGGACTACCGATTCGATTGGTCCTTGAACACCGCTGATGGGTCCTCGGCCGCATTTGTCGTCATGGGTGACGTGATCGATCTGACTGATTCCTCGCCGTTGCCCTCCCTTGAGGTGGGCATACGCATGGATGGTGAGGTGGTCGGACGTGGACGAGTGGACGCGGCTATGGGGGATCCGGCTGTCGCCCTTCACTGGCTGGTGTCCCGACTCGCGGAGCAAGGAGAGATCGTGCGTGCGGGTGAGACCGTCATCACCGGTGGACTGACCGCCGCACACCAGTGGACGCCGGGGGCGGAGTTGTCCGCGGCCATCGGATCGGCGTCGGTCCGTGCCGTCAGGGGCCAGAAGCGCTGAGAGATCAGCGATCCGACGTCAACCACCGATGAGTGACATGCCTCCGGCGATGATGGCGATGATTCCGAAGACGGCAAGCACGACACCCGAGGCGCGATTCACTGCGTGCATGGCGCGTGGGCTCAGGGCATGTCGTACCCAGGAGACGACGAGGATCAGGGCGGTCCACCAGAGCAGCGAGCCCAGTGCGACTCCGGCGATGGACACGACGGCGGCTGATGCACCCGGCTGTGTCACGAGACCCGCACCAGCGAAGATCGCAGCGAACGCCATGATCGTCAGGGGGTTGGTCAAGGTAAGGCCGACGGCACTGGAGAAGTTGCGAGCGTGGCTGACCTGCGCGACAGAGGGCGCGGTGGGAGCAGGCGCCCGAAAGGCGCGCCAGCCAAGCCACAGGAGTGCGACTCCGCCGATCAGGCGTAGCGGGGTCTGAAAGTCGACCAGCAGGTCGGAGATGACTGTGATCCCGAAGGCGGCCACGGCCGCATACGTCGCATCGGCGGTGGCGATGCCTAGCCCGGTCGAAGCCCCGGATCGCCACCCGCTGGTCAGCGTCCGCTGGATGAGGAGAACCCCCATGGCTCCCACCGGGGCTGCGACGGCGATGCCGATGATTAGCATGCGCACGAACAGCGTGGCGAGGTCACTCACGCGGCAAGGCTAGCCACCGATCTCAGCGGCCTCCCCGGCCGTGATGCGCAGCAGTTCGTCGTAGGACGTGGGAAAGACATAGTGGGGGTGGCCGCCTGCAGCCCACACCTCGTCGAAGCGTGAGAGGGCGATGTCCACGACCGTCCGCAGGGGCTCAGGATGCCCCACGGGGGCGACGCCACCGATCGCGAACCCGGTGGCGGAGCGAACCTGATCGGCCGACGCCTTGTCCACGTGGTTCACCTCCAGCATGGCGGCCAGCGCCATGGTGTCGACACGATGACCCCCGGAGGCCATGACGAGCACGGGCTCACCGTCAGCCATGAAGATCAGGGAGTTCGCGATCTGCCCCACCTCGATGCCCAGCGCGGTCGCGGCCTCCTGTGCCGTGCGAGCGCTGTCGTCGAGGGCTCGCACCCGGCCCTGCGCGCCGAGGCGTGCGAGGGCCTCGCGCACCCGGATGACGGACTGCTGTTCGGTGACCTCACTCATGCGGCGAGCGTAGCGGGGCACAATGGCGGCATGCCGTCACCAGCAGGCCGTCGCAAGGCCCAGGTCGATTCACCCCCGCGCTTCGAAGGCTTTCCAGCGGAGGCCTTCGACTTCTACACCGCGCTAGAGGTCAACAACACGCGCCCGTGGTGGCAGGAGCACAAGGCGCAGTATGAGCAGAGCGTTCGAGGGCCGCTGGTCTCGCTGCTCAGCGAGCTCGAGGAGGAGTTCGGCACCCCGCACGTGTTTCGGCCCTACCGCGACGCCAGATTCAGCAAGGACAAGAGCCCGATCAAGGATCATCAGGGTGGCGTCGTGAACGTGGAGGATGCGATCGCCTACTACCTGCAGGTGTCCGCGTCGGGGATCATGATCGCGGGCGGCTGGTACGCGCCGGAGGGTCAGCAGATCGCTCGATTCCGAGAGTCCGTGGTGGGGCCCGCGGGTGCGGAGCTCGAGCGCATCCTTGCGGGCATGGCCCGCACCTGGCGCATGGACGGAAACCTGCTCAAGACACGTCCGCGCGGTTACGACGCGGACCACCCGCGCATTGAACTGCTCCGGCATCGTCGCCTCACGGTTGCCCGGGACTACGCGGTGGAGCCGTGGCTGGGCACCCGCAAGGCCCTCACCACGGTGCGCACGCAGTGGCGTGCGATGCGTCCGCTCATCGAGTGGTTGGCCGACTACGTGGGACCGGCAGGGGACCCGTCGGACGACGCCTGAGCGGGCCGGACCGAGGGGCGCCAGGTGACGGTTGCCCGGGTGATTCCTGCTCGGGCGATCGACCACGACCTTGCCATGCTGCGGAGACGGCCACGGCTGCCAGTCCGATGCCCAGCGTGAGTGTCACGATCGCGAGCAGCAGCCGACCGCCGTCAACCGGTGCTCGCAGGGCGCCGCTGTCGATGAGAAGGGCGGCCATGACCAGAAAGATGGACGACCCCCCGGCCAGCAGCAGGAGGATGCCCGGGTGCACGCGCGGCGTGTTCGATTCGGCGCGAGTGCGAAGAGGCGAGCTCATGTCCGCAGGCTAGGAGCGGGGTGTGACATCCCGCTAGACACGCACCCGCTCACCCATCTCGGGAACGTCGACCGCCAAGTCGAGCTCGGAGCGAATGCGCTCTGCTAGCGCCTCAGAGGAGTTCGGCTCGCCATGGTTGAGGAAAACCTGACTGGGCAGCGGTCGGCAGGAGGAGAGCCAGGTGAGCAGCTCGTCCGCGTCGGCATGGACGGAGAAGGCCTCGATCTCCGCGATCTCCGCATGGACGGGGATGTACTGACCGTGGATCTTGATCTCGTGCGCGCCGTCCAGCAGCATCCGCCCCGGAGTGCCGACGGCCTGGAAGCCGACGAGAAGAACGCAGTTGTCCCGATCGGGCAGGAAGGCCTTCAGGTGATGGGTCACGCGACCGCCGGTCGCCATGCCAGAAGCCGAGACGATGATGCGGGCCCCGCTGGAATCCAGTGCCATGGACTGCTGAGGGGTGGTCGCCTCGTGGAGATTGGGCATGTCGATGGCGTCCTCGCCCTCGGCACGCACAGCGGATGTGATCTCCGGGTCGCCATCGCGGATCGCCGCCAGGTAGACCCGCAGTGCAGCCAGCGCCATCGGGCTGTCGACGTGGATCGGGGCCACCGGGATGCGCTGCTGATCCTGCAATGCTCGCAGCGCCCGCAGCAGTACTTCGGTCCGATCCACCGCGAAGGCCGGAATCACCACTGCGCCGCCGCGCTTGAGGGTGCGGGTGATGACGGCGGCCATCTCGTCGAGTTCGCTGTCGATCTCGCCATGGGCACGGTCTCCGTATGTCGACTCGAGCACGATCGCGTCGGCCTCGCACGGAGGTGAGGGCGGAGCGAGCAGCGGATGGTTTCCGCGGCCGAGATCGCCGCTGAACACGACGGTTCGTCCTCGTGAGGTCTCGTGGACGGTGACGACGGACGAGCCCAGAATGTGGCCGCCCACGTCGAGGCGAATCTGCAGGTCCGGAACGGGCTCGAAGGTCTGCCTGAACTCGATCGGGGTCAGCAGCTCGATGGCGCGCTCGGCGTCCTCGCTGTCATAGAGCGGTTCGGGGTCAGCGTGCCGGGAGAATCCCTTCTTGCGGGCCCACGCGGTGTCCTCCTCCTGAAGCCGCGCGCTGTCGCGCAGGATGATCGGAGCCAATGCGGCGGTGTTCGGGGAGCAGTAGACCGGGCCGGTGAACCCATCGCGCACCAGTGCCGGGAGGTATCCGCAGTGATCCAGGTGTGCGTGCGTGAGCACCATGGCATCGATGGTGGCCGGATCAAGGGGAAAGGGCTCCCAGTTCAGGCGCCGCACATCACGCGGACCCTGAAACATCCCGCAGTCGATCAGGATGCGACTTCCGTTCGGGGCCCCTCCGGGCAGTTCAGGCTCGACCAGGGTCTTGGACCCGGTCACGGTGCCTGCGCCGCCGAGAAATGTGAGGAGCATGCTTCAGGTGTAGCACGTTTCGCAGCGCAATGGCGGTCGAGGTAGTGCCGCAATCGGGGGCGCCGTCGGTCGGGAGCAGGCCGTTAGTGTGAGGATCGATGGCTCACCTCGGGTGATCGCGGTGATGGTAGGTGAGGAGCGAAACCATGTGCACGAACTTCAAGGTCAAGCCAGCTCAGGACGGAAGCATCGTCGTCGGACGATCGATGGAGTTTCCCGTCGGAATTCCGACGGCTCTGGCGGTCCTGCCCCATAACTACGCGGGCGCTGGTGCGGCACCGCAGGGCAAGTCGGGCAAGGGCTGGACGGCGTCCTACGGCGTCGTCGGCATGAGCGCATTCGGCAATCCGCAGTGGCTCTCGGACGGCATGAGCACGGCGGGACTGTCGGCTCACTTTCTCTACATGCCGGGTGGGTACTGCACCTACGCGGACTTCGTCGGCGACGGCAAGGATCTGGGCGAGCTCGACGTCATCGCCTTCCTGCTCGGCACCTGCTCGTCCTTGGCTGACGTCAAGGACGCCATGGCTGACGTACGTGTCTGGGGCGATGACCCGGGCATGGGCTTCGCACCGCCCTGCCACATCCTCGTTCACGACAAGGCCGGGTCCGTCGCGATCGAGTTGCATGCCGATGGCATCCATGTGGTCGACAACCCCACGAGTGTCGGCACCAACGCGCCCTACCTCGACTGGCACCTGATCAACCTGTCGAACTACGTGGGGCTTTCTGCTGAGGTACCCGATCCGGTGAAGGTCGGTCAGATGACCGTCACCGCTCTTGGTCAGGGTCAAGGGCTCATGGGCCTGCCCGGCGACTACACCCCGCCCGGACGGTTCGTGCGCGCCGCCACGCAGATCACACTCAGCGATCAGCCGAAGGATTCGCACGATGCGGAGATCACGGCGCTGCACATCCTCAACACGCTCGACATCACGCCCGGGATCATCCGTGAGCCTGCGCCGAAGGGCGGATTCTCGGACGAGGTCACGGTCTGGGACTCCATCGCGAACCTGACCGGCCTGCGCTACTCGTACCGCACGGTCACGGACCCCACGGTGTACTCCGTTGACCTTTCCAAGGTGGACTTCACCAAGGCCGCTCGTGTCCAGGACATCTCGTGGCAGGGGTCATTCGTCGACGTCACCGTGGAGTAGTCGATGGCGCATTGAGCGGATCCAGACCCGTGGTCGGCTCGTCGAGTAGCAGCAGGCTCGGCTCGTTGACCAGACTCCTGGCGATGGCGAGGCGGCGCTTCATGCCGCCGCTGAGGGAGTCGACCTTGGCGTCGCGCTTGTCCTGCAGCTGAGCGAAGTTCAGCAGGTCGTCAACGCGTGGTTGCAGTTCGGCTCGGGACAGGCGGAAGTAGCGGCCGTTCACGTAGATGTTCTCGCGCACCGTCAGATCTGTGTCCAGGGTGTCCTGCTGGGGGACCACGCCGAGATGCGCGCGAATCAGAGGGCCCCCGTGCTGGGGATCGTGACCGAGGATCGTCAGTTCGCCGGAGGTGCGCTGCAGGGTCTCCCCGATCATGCGCATGGTGGTGGACTTGCCGGCCCCGTTGGCCCCGAGGATGCCGAGGGACTCCCCGGGCCCCACCTCGAGGTCGATGCCGTCCACCGCGAGGACATCGCCGGAGGTCTTGGTTGCGTACGACTTCGTGAGGTCACGGGCCCAGATCACGGCGCACAGCCAACCATGCCGGCCTGGGGGAAATGCGACGTCCATGGTCTGCGGACCAGTCGGGGTTGACGACTGTCAGGGGGCGGGGCTAGCGTTCCCTGTGTTCGAACAAGTGTTCGAACACCAAGGTTCCGAGGTCCGGATTCGCGGCTGGTTCTCGGGCACCGCCTCGGTTGCCGGGACGCCTCGACCCCGTCCCGGCGACCGAGGATCGGGCGGAGGTGGCCGTGGCTCATCTCTACCGGTCTGAACGGGTCGAAGCGGTCGCCAACGCTGCCGGGGCGCCAGTGCACTTCCGCTGGCGGGGTCGCAGATATGTGGTGTGTGGCGTGATCGCGAACTGGGTCGAGGCAGTGCCGTGGTGGCGAGGGTCCCTCCTTGCCACCGGGGCGAGTGGTCAGTGTCAGATCTGGCGGGTCGAGGCGGCAGAACGTGCCGGCAGCAGGGGCGTATACGAGTTGCGTCGGATTTCCCGGATGCACGACATCCCCGATGTCGATACGTGGCACCTGGTGCGAGTCCTCGACTGAGGATCCCTGTCCGACGAACCAACCCACCTGTTCCTGATCGATCCGTTCTCGGCTCTGTCGTTTCCGGCTCTGTCGTTGTCGTCCATGGAGGTCCCTATGTCTGTCTCGACCCCTCTCCGTCCGCTGGTGCCGCGCGCCGCTGAGGAGCTCGTCGCTTCCGCGCGCCGCAGTCTCGCCGAGGCGAGCCTCGCCGCGAGTGCACATGAGCGCTACGCGGCGGCCCATCTTGCGGCGCTCCGAGCCGCGGCAGCAGTCCTCGCGGCTCGCGGTCGACCGGCGGGCACTCGATCGCGCGTGGTCAGCGTGTGGGTGCTGCTGCCGCGCTGCGCCCCAGAGCTGGGGGAGTGGGCGACCTTCTTCGCCGCCGGTTCCCGCAAGCGTGCCTCTGCCGAGGCAGGCATCTCCTGTGTCTCCGTACGAGAGGCTGATGACCTCGTGCGCGATGCTGGCACGTTTATCTCCCGCGTGTGCGACCTGCTGGGTATTCCCGAACAGACAGTTCTGGGCAGCACTCTGCTGCACGTGGGCTAGTGGCTGCTCTCCAGCGAACGACTCATCGTCACCTCTGATCTGCCGTCATGACTTTCAGCCATCTGCAGGTGTCCTCTGCCTTCTCCCTGAAGTACGGCACAGCCCAGCCCCATGCACTCGTGCAGCGCGCGGCTGAACTGGGTCAGTCGATTGTCGGCCTGACCGACCGGGACGGGCTCTACGGCGCGGTGCGCTGGGCCTTGGCCTGCCAGGAGGTGGGAGTCCATCCGGTCATCGGTGTCGACATGGCCGTCGAGGCGACCACCCCCACGGATCCCGTCGCCGGGCGTCGACGCACGCCTGCGCACGGTGGCCGATGGCTGGACCAGAGTCGTCCACGGGTGTTGCTTCTTGCTGCGGGAGCTCAGGGCTGGGCCTCGCTGTGCCGCCTGGTCTCAGCCGCTCATCTGGGTGAGCACACGGAGCGGGGAACCCCGTGGCTGACCTGGGCGGCCATGCGCGAGCACCAGGAGGGGCTGGTGGCGCTGCTGCCGGCCGAGTCCGAGCTCGGCGAGCTGATCGCCACTCAGCGTGCCCATCGGGCCGCGAGTGCGATCCGACCGTGGCGGGCGATCTTCGGTCGACGTCTGGGTGTCGCGATCACCTCGCATCGTCGTGAGGGACGTCATCGGCACTCCACTCGCACTGCTGCCGCGATGCTGGCCTGGGCCCGTGACGAGCGCGTGCCAGCGGTGCTCACCAATGCCGTCCGGTATCTCGAGCCCGGTGATGCGCGCGTGGCTGACGTGCTCGACTCCGCACGGCGTCTGGTCCCACTCGACTCCCGGCATATCGACCCCGATACGGGTGAGGCCTTTTTGAAGGACACCCGGCAGATGGAGGCCTTGGCTGACGAGATCGCCCAGGTGGCAGGTGAGCGCAGCGGTCATCGACTGCTCGCTGACACGCAGCGCCTCGCGGAGTTCTGCGTCCTCGACCCGCAGGCCGACCTCGGCCTCGGGGAGGTGTTCGTCCCCGAGCTCGACGTGCTGCTCCGCACTCCCGTGCCTGCAGCGGAGGCGAATGCGCGTGCCACGGTGCTGCTGCGGTCGCGCTGCGAGGAGGCCATCCCGGGTCGCTACTCGACCTCGACCGACCAGCGTGCCGCGCGCCTGCGACTCGACGAGGAGATGCGCACCATCGAGCACCTGGCTTTCGCCGGCTACTTCCTCACAGTCGCAGAGGTGGTGCAGTTGATTCGCGAGCGGGGAGTCCGCGTCGCCGCGCGAGGATCCGGGGCGGGGAGTCTGGTCACCCATCTGCTCGGCATCTCCGGAGTCGATCCGCTGCGCCACGGCCTGCTGATGGAGCGCTTCTTGTCACCGCTGCGCCGGGCACTGCCGGACATCGACATCGATGTGGAGTCGGCGCGGCGCGAGGAGATCTATCACTGGATCTTCGAACGCTTCGGGTCCGAGCGGACCGCCGCCGTCTCGATGATGGAGACCTACCGCGTCCGGCACGCGGTGCGTGACGTCGGCACGGCTCTGGGCATGCCCGCGGGGGAGATCGACGCATTCGCGAAGTCCTTTCCGCATATCCGCGCCCGCAATGCCCGCGACGCCCTGGCCGATCTTCCGGAGTTGCGTGACTCGAGCTTCGGTCGACTTGCGGCACGCGGCCATCTCGATTCGTTCCTTGACCTCGTTGAGCGTCTCGACGGCCTGCCACGGCATATCGCTCTCCATCCCTGCGGGATCGTGCTGTCTGACGCATCCCTGCTGGATCGCACACCCGTCGAGGGGAGCGCGGCAGGCTTTCCGATGAGTCATTTCGACAAGGACGATGTCGAGGAGATGGGGCTGCTGAAGCTCGATGTGCTCGGGGTGCGCATGCAGTCCTCCATGGCCCATGCCGTGTCGGAGATCGTGCGCGTCAGCGGAGAGTCCGTCGACCTCGATGCGCAGCCGCTGGATGATCCGCAGACCTTCGAGCTGATCCAGTCGACCCGGACGCTCGGCTGCTTCCAGATCGAATCGCCCGGGCAGCGAGAGCTGATCGGCAAGTTCGCACCCGAGACCTTCGACGACCTCATCATCGACATCTCGCTGTTTCGTCCGGGCCCGGTGAAGTCCGACATGATCACCCCCTTCCTGCGTGCCCGACAGGGCTGGAATCAGGCGACCTACCTGCACGATGATCTACGGCCTGCACTGGAGGAGACCTACGGCGTCGTGGTCTTCCACGAGCAGGTGCTGCGGATCGTCGCCACCATGACCGGCTGCTCGCTGGCGGAGGCGGATGAGACCCGTCGTGCACTCGGCAGTCCGGAGGGGCAGGACGACATCAGGGCCTGGTTCTATCCCGCTGCGCTGCGGCGCGGATATGCGCTCGCGGTGGTGGAGCAGGTGTGGGATGTGCTCCGGGCGTTCGCCTCCTTCGGGTTCTGCAAGGCGCACGCGGCGGCGTTCGCGCTGCCGACCTACCAGTCCGCCTGGTTGAAGACGCACCATCCGGCGGCCTTCTACTCCGGCATCCTGACCCACGATCCGGGCATGTATCCCAAGCGACTCATTCTCGACGATGCTCGCAACCACGGGGTGCCGGTTCTCGGGCTGGACATCAACCGATCCGAGGATGTGTATCGGGTGGAGTCGGTCCAGCGCAGCGGAGAGGTCGAGCGCAGCGAGCAGGGCCAGCGCAGCGAGCAGGGCGAGTTCGGCATCCGTGTCCCGCTGACCGATGTGAAGGGCATCAGCGAGCAGGAGGTGGCAGGAGTCATCGCCGGCCGTCCCTACGCATCACTGTCGGAGGCATGGGAGCGCGGCGGTCTATCCCGACCGACCGCTGAGCGGCTCATCGTGGCGGGCGCGTTCGACGCGATGTATCACCTCGACGTCCCGGTGCAGGTGCGCATGCGTGGTCAGCTGACTCGGCGTGACCTGCTTCTTCAGGTCGCTGACCTCGAGCGCTGGACTCGAGGCTCCGGACGTACCGCTAGGGACCGTGCAGGTGCTCGTGCAGGTGCTCGTGCGGTTGGCCGCGCGGGCAACCGCGCCCCGGTGCAGCACGCTCAGCTCTCCCTTGGCCTCGAGACGGCACCGGCATCCCCGTCCGGTCTGCCGGAGATGACCTCTGCCGAGCAGGTGCAGGCGGAACTCGATGTCCTGGGCATGGACGTGAGCCGGCACGTCGTGGACTTTCACCGACCCATGCTCGACCATCTGCAGCGGGAGGGGATGCGGCTGGTGCAGTCGCGCGATCTCGTCCGTCAGCGCTCGCGCAGCGAGGTCTTTGTCGCGGGAGTCAAGGTGGCCGTCCAGACGCCGCCCGTGCGCAGTGGCCGTCGCGTCATCTTCCTGACCCTCGATGACTCCACCGGCCCACTCGATGCGGCCTTCTTCGAGGATGTTCAGGCGCCCTACGCAGGCACGGTGTTCTCCTCCTGGCTGCTGCTCGTTCGTGGAGAACTGCGCCGCACCGGACCTCGCGGGGTGTCGATCCGAGCCACCGGATGCTGGGAACTCGGGGAGATCCGGCACGCGTGGCTGCACGGGGGCAGCGCGGCGGTGTCGGACATAGTGGCAGGGGGCGTGCCTGATGACGGGCAGGAGAACGGGCAGTCCGGCTCGAGCCGCCGTCGGGTGCTGGTCCATTCCAGCGGATTCCGGCAGTCCCCTTACGCCGACGTCAAGCCCGCCGACATCTCCGGACCGGTTCGGGCCACTGTTCCTGCGCTCTGGCACGCCAGTCCGGGCAGCAGCGGGAGAATAGCCCCGTGAGCCGCAGCCAAGTCCGCCGACCGGCCGGGCGCCTGACCTTCACCGGAGGCGATGCCGGCTGCACGATCCTGCACGTCGACATGGACGCCTTCTACGCATCGGTCTCCCTGCGCGATCGTCCGGAGCTGCAGGGAACGCCGGTCATCGTGGGCGGGGGCGGATCCCGCGGAGTCGTCCTGTCGGCCACCTATGAGGCCCGTGCGCTGGGGATTCACTCCGCCATGCCGATGTCGCGGGCTCGTCGCCTTGCACCGCAGGCGCGGATCCTCGAACCGGATCATCAGCAGTACGCCGATGTCAGCCGAGGCGTGATGGCCCTGTTCAACTCGGTGACCCCGCTCGTCGAGCCGCTGAGCCTCGACGAGGCCTTCCTCGACGTCTCCGGTGCCCTGCGTCGCCTCGGGCCGCCCACGCGCATCGCGGAACTGATTCGCGCACGCGTGGAGGACGAGCAGCAGATCACCTGCTCGGTGGGGGTGGCGAGCACCAAGTTCGTCGCCAAGCTCGCGTCCACTCGGGCCAAGCCCGACGGCATGCTCGTGGTCCCGGTCGACCGGGTCATCGACTTCCTGCACCCGCTACCCGTCGGAGCACTGTGGGGAGTGGGGGAGAAGACCGAGGAGCAGCTCCTGCGGCTGGGCCTTCGCACCGTCGGCGACATCGCCCATACCTCCGCATCGACTCTCGAGCGCGCGCTGGGAACCGCCGCAGGCAGGCATCTGCACGAACTGTCCTGGGGGCGAGATGCCCGACCCGTACGACCAGACGAGCACGAGAAGAGCATCGGCAACGAGGAGACCTTCGCCCACGACATCGACGACCCCGAACTCATCCATGCCCACCTGCTCAAGCTCTCCGACCAGGTCGCCGGACGCCTGCGCCGGTCCGGGCAGGTGGGACGCACGGTGTCTGTCAAGGTCCGGTTCGCCGACTTCACCACCCTCACCCGGTCGCGCACCCTCACCAGCCCCACCGATGTCGGCCGTGAGATCTACGAGACCGTCCGCCACCTCTATGACGCCCTGGGACTTGAGCGGGTGCGAATCCGCCTCGTCGGCGTCCGAGTGGAGGGGCTGGCCTCCACCGAGGAGGCGCCGCGGCAGTTGCTGCTCGGGGAGGACGATGGGGGGCGGCGAGAGGCCGAGGTGGCCGTGGACGCCCTCCGGGCTCGTTTCGGGGCCGATGCTGTCCGGGCGGCCCGCCTCGTGGAGCCCCCAGAGGGATGACCGGCGCAGCGTTCGGCGACATTGATCGGCCAAATAGGCGGGGTGCGGGTTTCGCTCCGGGCCGATCGTGCTTATCCTTGGATCAGCACCATGCGTCATTGATCCCAGTCGGGGTCCACAGGAAAGGGGTACCTCATGCCACTGTCTGAGCATGAGCAGCGTCTGCTCGAGCAGATGGAGCAGGCCCTCTACGCCGAGGACCCCAAGTTCGCCACCAGTCTCCGGTCCGCGCGTGCGGTCAAGGCCTCGCGTGGGCGGGCGGCGCTCGGCGTACTCGCCCTGCTTGCCGGCCTCGGACTCTTGGTCGCCGGCGTGGCCACCACCGTCATCGCACTCGGCGTCGTCGGCTTCGTGGCCATGCTGTTCGGCTGTGTTGCGATCTACTCGGCCTTCCAGACCCGCGCTGACGCTCCCGCGGCCGAGGGCGCCGAGGGAGCAGCCCCTCAGGGGAAGGCCTCGTCGGCCGACGATCAGGGCTCGGGCTTCATGAATCGCATGGAGGATCGCTGGCGTCGTCGTTCTGAAGACGGCCAGTAGCACCTCCGCAAACCTGAGCGCCGCACCTGAGCGCCCGACCTGACATCTGTGCTGACCCCGAGCCTGCGCATTCTGTCGTCTCCGGCAGGATGCACTCATGACTTCAGATTCCACACCCCCCGTCATTCCTGCCCAGCTCGGTCGCTTCTTTGAGGACTTCGAGACCGGCACGGTCTACCAGCACCCGTTCGGCCGCACCATAAGCGAGGCCGACTCCACGTGGTTCACGCTGCTGACCTGCAATACGAACCAGAATCACTTCAACGCGCACCTGGCCGAGTCCAACCCGATCACGCAGGGCCGCATCATCGTGAACTCCGGTCTCACGGTGGCACTGGTGCTTGGGCTGTCGGTCATCGACATGAGCCAGAACGCGGTAGCAAACCTCGGGTGGACGGACATCAAGCTCACCCACCCCGTCTACATCGGCGACACGATCTATGCCGAGAGCATCTGCCTTGAGAAGCGGGAGAGCTCGTCCCGGCCGGAGATGGGAATCATCCGTATGAAGACGCGCGGCCTCAATCAGGACGGCGACGAGATCGTCTCGTGGTTCCGCTCGGTGATGGTCCCCAAGCGCACGAGTGGCATCGGCCAGGACTACTTCCCCGAGGCCAAGACCGGTCCCATGCAGGTCGAGGGCTGACAAGTCCCATCCACTCAGTCAGGATGACGCTATGAGTTCAGACGCGCGCGAGTACGAGGTCGCCGAGGTCGTCCTTGTCACGCGCGCGGCCGAGCCCAGCGCCCCCGATCCGGTCGAGGCGATTCGCGAGATCTTCACCAGCAGCGTCGGGCTCGCGACCTACACCGCGACGACGATGGCGGCACTGGTCGGGCAGACCGTCACGACGGCCGTCAACAGCGCCCTCGATCGAGCCGTGCCCATGATCGCCGATGCGGTGATCGACCGGCTCGACCTCACCGATCTGGTGATCGATCGGGTCAACCTCACCCGCGTGGTGGAGTCGACCCTCGACGGGATGGACCTGACGCAGCTGGTCCTCGACCGGGTCGACATCGACGCCATCGTGGGAGCAGCTGACATCGAGGCGGTGATCGACCGCGTCCCGATCATCCCGATTGCGGACTACGTGATCGATGAGATCGACCTGCCGCAGATCATCCGCGACTCGACCACGGGTGTGGCGGGGGAGGCGCTCGACTCAGTTCGCCGGCAGGGCGTCGGAGCCGATCTGCTGCTGGCGGGAATCATCGATCGAGTCCTTCTGCGACGAGGGCGCGATCTCGATGCTCCTGGCGAGCCGGAATCCCTTGATCGTGTGAGTGAAGAGGCAAAGGGAGCCGACCCGAGGGAGGAGTCGTGACGACCTTCCGCGAATACCGTGCCGCTCAACTGCACGGATTTGTCGCTGATCGCAACGTGCCTGCACTGCCAACCGACGCCGTGAGATTCCAAGGCGAACGGGCGGGGCTCGTCAGTCGCGCAGTGGCGGCGATCATCGATGTCGTGCTCATCTTCGCCGCTGTGCTGGCGACTATCGCGGCCCTGTGGATGCTGTCCTTCATCATCGACCCGACCAACACCGGCAATCTGACGGCATCCGTCGAGGCGGCCGCCGATCGCCAGACACGCATCCCGCCGGCCGTGGCGATGGTGGCTTACGGCTACGTGCTGAACGTCCTGTACTGGACCGCCTTCTGGGCGCTCTCGGGGCGCACAGTCGGGAACCTGGTGATGGGGCTGCGCGTCGTAAATCGCAAGGGTGCGCACCCAGGATGGTTCCTGTCGCTTGCTCGGGCACTGTTCTGCACGATCTTCCCGATCGGACTGATCTGGGTGGCCCTGAGTCGCCGCAACAAGTCCGTCCAGGATGTGGTGCTGCGCACGAATGTGATCTACGACTGGGTCGTGGGGATTCCCTGGCTCAAGCAGGGCGACGACGCGGAAGATCTCCGCGCCGAACGAGGAGGTATCGGCGATGAAGCGCACACGTAAGCCTGTTGTCATCGTGGGAGCAGCGGTGGCTGCGCTGGCGCTGCTCAGCGGATGCTCCTCCTCGGATGCGTCGATGCCGCAGGACTCCGGCAATGAGGGAGTAGACGTGGAGGCAGGTCAGGATCCGGCGATGCTCGCGCTCTGCGATCAGATGATCGCCGAAGGGCTGACTTCAGCCGAGGCGACGGCCCTCGCGGAGGAGAACGGCTACACCGCACGGGTCGGGACGATCGACGGCGAGCCGCAGGCGGTCACCATGGACTACCGCCTCGACCGATTCACGTTTGAGACCGAGGGCGACGTCGTGGTGGCCTGCACCTACGGCTGATCCACCGATCAGCTGGTGATGTCCTTGCGGTCGAATCGCAGGGTGGCAATCAGGGCGAAGAGTCCGAACGCAATGAGGCTGTAGGCGACGCCGCGTGCCATCGTGTCCCAATCGATGGTGGCGTTGAGCGCACCCACCCAGGCGTTGGAGTACTCCCCGGGCAGGAACGTGCGGATGCTTCCGAGCGCTTCGATGGCGTCGAGGATGTTGACGACGATGACGATGACGACGGCCGCGCCTACCGCGCCGAGCGGGACGTCTGTCAGCACGCTCATCAAGAACGCCAGTCCGGCGGGAATGAGCAGCACAATCATGATGTAGCCGGTGACGATGCCGATGCGCCACCACGATTCGGTGACGTCGAAGGAGCCGCCGAGCGGACTCGTGAGCGGGCTGGTGCCGAAGGCAAGTGCACCGATGATCCACGATGCGGCCACGAGGATCACCAGGGTGGAAGCGGTCAGGATCAGGCCGACCGCGGCCTTGGCGAAGAGCAGCCGTCGACGCGGAACGGGCGCAGCCAGCAGGTAGCGCAGGGTCGACCACGATGCCTCACTCGCCACGCTGTCGCCGAGGAACATCGCCGCGATGATCGTCAGCAAGAACCCCGAGCCGAAGAACAGCATGGTGAGCGCGAAGTTCCACGCTCCCGAGGTGGCCAGGCCCACGAGGTCCAGGTCGCCGTCGCCGAAACCGCCGCCGCCACCGGACGAGGACGGCCCCAGCTTGACGGCTGCGACCACGATGAGTGGCAGCGCGATGCCGACCGCGAACGCGATGAGCGTCCGGCGTCTGCGCAGCTGTCGAACCAGCTCGACGCGAACCGACAGAGTCCTTCGCGCCGAGTAGCCGGACATGGATGCGGTCACGTGGGTCATGTCGTCACCTGATGCCCTTCGCCGACCAGGTCGAGGAAGACGTCCTCCAGGCGTCGTCCGTGATGCTCACGCAAGAGAACCTCAACCTCACCCTGGGCGATCACGCGACCGCCACCCATCACCACGACGATGCTGCAGGTCTGCTCCACTTCACTGAGCAGGTGCGAGGAGACGATGACGGTGCGTCCGTCCTGGGCATAGGCGCGGAGGACCTCCCGCATCTCCTTGATCTGCGGCGGGTCGAGGCCGTTGGTCGGCTCGTCGAGCAGAAGCAGGTCTGGCATGCCCAGCATGGCCTGCGCGATGCCAAGTCGCTGGCGCATGCCCTGGCTGTAGGTGCGCACGCGACGATCTATCGCCGATCCAAGTCCGGCGATGGTGAGGACTTCGGCCAGGTGCGGGTCTCCAGATCTGCCCGAGGCGCGCCAGAAGAGGTCCAGGTTCTGTCGGCCTGACAGGTGCGGGAGCAGGCCCGGTCCCTCGATGAAGCAGCCGACTCGGGAGAGCGCGGCTGCGCCCGGGCGAATCTGCTCCCCGAACACCTCGACGCTGCCGGCGGTCGGCGTGATCAGGCCCATCATCATGCGCATGGTGGTGCTCTTGCCTGCGCCATTGGGCCCGAGAAGCCCCAGCACGACACCGCGGGGCACCGTGAAATCCACGCTGTCGACGGCACGGACGCCACCGGGGTATTCCTTGGCGAGACCGGTGACGATCACCGGTGGACCGCCGTCGCGAGGCGCTTGACCGGGGCGCGGACGCGTCAGAACCAGAACGAGAGCGAGCAGCACCAGAACGGCGATCGCGAGCACCGGCCAGATCCACACCGGCCAGGAGCTGCTGATCGGCGTGGACGCCACGGTGGGGACGACAAGGACGGGGGACGCGCCGGCATCGCCTGCGAGGGAACCTGCACCCTCCACGAGCGAGACCGTGTAGATCGCAGGACCAGACGGAAGGCGGTAGGCCTGATCGGTCGTGGTGACGGTCACCGCCAGTCGCGTCCCGGCAGGGGCGTTCGCGACGATCGTCGGGAGCTCGATGTCGACGACGACGGGCTCGGTTCCGAAATCGGTCAGGCGTACCGGGGAGACGAGGCTGGCCGGCAGTTGGGAGCGGCCTTGATCGTCGATGATGCGAACCGCGGCAAACAGGGCAACCTCGTCGACCGGACGATCGACCGCGATGCGAAGCCGGGCGGTCGGCGAGCCGACGGTCGTGATCGTCGAGGTGAGCGGCTCACTCAGGAAGGTGGCTGTCTGCTGGGCTCCGCCCATCACGCCTCCGAATTGCCCGAGCAGTGCGCCGACCCCGCCGAGGCCAGGCACGGAGGAGAAGGCCGCGGGAATGCCGCCCGCCGGTGCGAGGATCTGCTGCGGGGGTCCGGCAATCGCGACCTCCGAACGCTCGTCGCCTCGGAGGCCCGGGTAGGTGGGTGCCGAGAAGGTCTCGAAGGTCCCGGCTGCTCGGTCGCTGAGGGCTGAGCCCTCGGTGAGGGCGTACTCGAAGCCAGGGAGTGGCGTCTGCTCCTGTGACGCCCCGCTCCCGAGATAGGTCTGGAACCACCCGATCGTCATCTCGCGGAGCTGTTCGGTCACGGCGACGGGATCGGCGAGGCCTCCGTCATGGCCTCCGGCATGCCACACCACCTCGACGGGGACATCAGGGTTGGCTTCCATGATCTGCTCGGCGTTGGCGTTCGTCTCATTCAGCGGGAACAGGGAGTCGGCCTGCCCGCCGCCGAGAAGAGTGGGCGCGGCGATGCGATCGGTGACGCTGCCGGGCGATGACCGCCACATCAGAGCCGAACCCTCCGGGCTCACCGTTCCGTCCACGGCCGCCTCGGTGTAGGCGCGACACCAGTCGGGGGTGAAGCGCCCGCACTCGGTCACCGTTCCGTCGCGCAGAGTGAGGCCGGAACTGAAGAACAGGCCCGACCAGAGCTCCTTGTAGACACCCCTCGTGTCGGAGCCCAAGGCGCTCTGGCCGAAGAGGGACGACTCGAGACTGTTCCAGGTGATGTCTGCAGCAACCGCATCGACGCGCGGGTCGTAGCCAGCGGTCAGCAGGGCGAGGGCACCGCCGTAGGAGCCCCCTGCGATGCCCACCACCGGGTCGCCGACGCCGTCGAGGCGTACTCCGGGGAGCGCTGCCAGCGTGTCGATGGCGGCTGAGGCATCGGCGACTTCGAAGTCGGGGGAGTTCATGGAGATGGAGCCGGCCGATTCGCCGAAGCCTCGGGCGGAGTAGGCCAGGACGACGAAGCCGGCCTCGGCGAGGGCGGCGGCCTCCTGCGCCACCGAGTCCTTGCTGCCGCCGAATCCGTGGGCCACGATCACCGCAGGTGCGGTTTCGTCGGGTCCCAGTTCGGTCGGGCGATACAGCTCGGCATCAAGGGTCACCGGGGCGGCATCAGTTCCCGAGGTTGGGCCGCCCACGATCGTCATCGCCTCGGGGGCGGGCGCCGACGTCGATGTTCGCGCCAGACCCACTGCCGTGGCGACGACCACCACCCCGATGATGAGGGCGATCAGGCCGACGAGTCGTCGCCGTGTTCGGAGCCTGCCCATTCCTCGACCTTACGGCGACGTCGGGAGCGGCGCACGAGCAGTACCGTCACCGGCACCGCGACAATGAGGGCGATCAGGATGAAGGGCAGCAGGAATCCGAGCGCGGTGAATCCGAACCCGACCAGTGCCACGAGCGCAGACCACCCACTGGCGAGGCCGGACAGGAAGCCCGGGGTCTCCACGTCAGCGACTCGGGTGATCGGGGACAGGCTGATGGTGACGGTCGACATCGCCACCTGATCGGACAGCCAGGTGCGTTGTGACGTCAGGGAGTCAAGATCCGCCTGCCGACGAGCCAGCTCACTCTCGACGGCGATCAGATCCTCAACCCGATCGGCGTCGGTGAGCAGTTGGGTCAGTCGCTCGATGCTCGTCTGCAGTGCTGCGATGCGCGCATCGAGATCGATGACCTGCGTGGTGACGTCCTCGCTCGAGATGTCCATGGACTCGACGTCGCCGAGTGCCGTGACGTCGGGGAGGAAGGCGTCCAGTGCGTCGGCGGGAATCTGGGCGGTGACGGTGGCATAGCGATCGGCATCGGCCCCCGAGACGTTCTCTGCTGCGATGACACCGTCATAGGAGCTGACCAGATCCCGAATGTCGGCGACGGCCTCGGAGACGGCCTCCACCCGGAGTGAGACGTAGGCCCGACGAATGATGGAGCGCTCCTGCATGGAGTCGACGGTGGACGCCTCCTCTGGTGCGCGGACGGCCTCATCCATCATCGGAGCCTCGGCCACGGCCGCCTCGGGGCCCGCTGCCATGTCGTACTCGGCGACGCTGTCGCCTGAGCCGCAGCTGGCAAGCGTGAGGGTCATCGCGGTGGAGATGAGGGCGGTGATGATGAGGCGGCGCGTGCGCATGGGACTCCTCCGGTTCTCTCTTCTGCGAGTGTGACGGAGGACAGTCGCGGAACGTTCCTCATGGAGCGCAACGATTCGGCAACGGTCAGGGCAGCAGCGACACCAGATGGAGCGTCTGGGTGGCACGGGTGCAGGCCACGTAGATGTCCGAGCCCCGAGCCGTCTGCTCGGAGATCATGGAAGGTTCGATCACGAAGACGTGATCGAACTCCAAGCCCTTGGTGTCACGGGCGGTGAGCACGGAGATCGGCGCGTCGATCGCGTCCGCTCCCACTCCGAAGCTGGAGTCCTCGTCGGCCAGCATTCGAGCCAGTTCGGTGGCTCGTGAGTCGGGCACGACGACACCGATCCGCCCCTCCTCGACAGGCCGGCGCGCCAGGATGAGATCGGCGAGATCCTCGACGGCAATCTGCAGGATCTCGGTCTCCTCTCCGGTGCGAACCGGATGCAGGATGGGTGCATCCCCGCCGGCCAGCGTGAGGAGCTCGGTCGCGGTGTCGGCCGTCTGCTCGGTGATCCGGTAGGTCACCGTGAGCTGATGCACGTCGATCCGGTCGCCGGCCCAGTCGAGGGCTTCATGCCAGTCGCGCGCACCGGCGGGATGGGCTGTCTGCTGCAGGTCGCCGACCACCGTCATCGACCGACGGGAGCACCGCCGCGAGAGAGCACGCCAGGCCATTCTCGACAGCTCCTGTGCCTCGTCCACGACGACATGTCCGTAGACCCAGGTGCGATCTTCCATCGCTCGCTCGGCCACAGTGGTGGACGGCCGGTGCCGCTCGTGCGGATCCTCGACGTGCAACTCGGCGTAGTCAGCGTCTGGACGCTCACGTGGTGCGGTGGGTCGGACGAACTCGCCAAGGCGGTCGGCGGCCTCGTCGAGCAGGGGTGCGTCGTCGATCGTCCAGGGGGCGTCCGGAGCGCGCAGCAGGCAGCGCTGCTGTGCTGGGCTCAGCAGTCCGTGAGCCGCCCTGCTGAGGAAGTCCTCGTCGGAGAGCAGGAGCCGGATGAGGCGCTCGGGCGTGATCGGCAGCCACATGAGATTCAGTGCGCGACGCACAGCCGGCTCCTCGACGAGGTCCTCGAGGGCGGCCGCGCGAATGTCCGGGTCGCTCGGATCCTCGCCACGGCGTCGGGCGCGGTCTCGCGTGAGGTGATCGAGTGCGCGACGGAGGAAGGGCTCGCGATTCGCATGGAAGGTCCCGTTTCGGGGAACCGACTTTCGTGCTTCCGCCAGCTGAGCGGCGGTGATGGATACCTGTGAGCCGTCGGACAGGCGAATGCTCACCTCATGGTCCGGCACGCGAATGCGCAGCCGTACGGCGTTCGCGATCACGCGGGCCATCACGACATCGCCCTTGATGGCGGCGGTCGCTGCGTCGTCGGGCCGATCACTGGAGACCCCGGGGTAGAGCTGCCCGGGTGTCAGCAGGACCACGTCGGTCTCGCCCAGACTGGGGAGCACCTGATCGATGTAGCGCAGGAAGGCAGCCGACGGTCCCACGATGAGGACGCCATCGCGGGCCAGGCGTTCGCGGTGCGTGTAGAGCAGCCACGCGGCGCGGTGCAGGGCGACGACCGTCTTGCCGGTGCCGGGTCCGCCCTGCACGACGGTGATCTGGTTCAGCGGACTGCGCACGATGCGGTCCTGGTCCGCCGCGATCGTCGCGATGATGTCGCTCATGCGCCCGTCACGAGGGGCATCAACCGCACGTGCAGCGGCATCGACAGCGATGGCCGTGGGATCGCTCAGGTCCTCATCCTCGATATGGGTCACGGCGCGACCCCGAGTGATGATGCGACGTCGACGTCGTAGGCCCATCGGGTCGACCGTCGTGGCCTGGTAGAAGCCTGCCGCATTGGGCGCCCGCCAGTCGATCAGGCAGGGCTCGCCGTCGGCATCGCGGAGGCCGATCCGACCGATGTGCTGAATGCGGCCGTCCTCATGATCGACGCGGCCGAAGCAGAGGCGGTGCTCGGCGGCGGAGGCAGCGGCGAGCTGCTGGGAGAGGTTGTCGTAGAGGGCCTGACGCTCGAGCAGGTCCTGGCCGGTTCCCGTGGACTGCGCGCGCGCGATGGACTCCATGCGCTCGGCCAGATGCTCGCGGAGGCCGGCGAGCAGCGCGTAGGCGTCGTCGATGAAGCCCTGCTCCTCCACGACCGCGTCCATGGCACCCCCGATAGTCGGCTCGACCCTAAGAAGGGGAGTCGAGTCTGCCACGCGGCGAGGGTCGGGGGTGATGTCGGCCCCATGCGGCAGGATCAGGTGCAGACGAGTGACGAAACGAGTGGAGATGCAATGACTGTGGTGTCGGCCCTCATCGGGCTCGTGGCAGGACTCGTCATCGGAGCGCTGGTGGTGTGGATCCTTGCGGGCAGTCGAATGCAGCGTGTGTCCGAGCGTGCGGTCCAGGCTGAGGCACTGCTCGCCGCGGCGCGTGCCGAGACCGAGACGGCTCGAGCGGAGACCCAGGTGGCGCGTGCTGAGACGGTCGCGGCCCGCGCCCAGGTGACGGCGGGGGCCAACATGGCCGACCTCATCACACCGGTGCGGGAGAGTCTGGAGAATCTCCGCCGCGCGTCCGACGCCTCCAGTCGCGACCGCGCCAGCGCGGAAGCCACCCTGACCAGTCAGATCACGGCTGTTCAGGAGCGGTACCAGTCCCTTGAAGGGGCAACCAAGCAGTTGGTCTCCGCCCTCTCTCGTGGCCAGACTCGAGGGCAGTGGGGCGAGATGCAGCTGGAGGGGCTGCTCCAGCATGCGGGGCTGGTCGAGGGAGTTCACTTCACTCGGCAGGGGACTCGACGCGACGGTGAATCGGCCGTCCGCCCGGACATTGTGATCATGATGCCCGGCGGGGGCGAGGTCCTCATCGATGCAAAGTTCCCCTTCGACGCGTACTGGCAGGCCAGCACGGCCGAGGAGCAGGTCACGCGCGATGAGTTCATGCGCAAGCATGCTGCCGATGTCCTGCTCCGGGCGCGCGAACTGTCATCCAAGGGGTACTCCGACGGTGCCAAGAGCCCGGACTTCGTCGTCATGTTCCTACCCCTGGAGTCCCTGCTGTCGTCGGCGCTCGATGCCGACGGCCTATTGCTCGAGCGGACCTTCGAACGCAAGGTGGTGCTGGCGACACCCACCACGATGCTGGCGTTGCTGCGCACGATTGCCTTCGGCTACCAACGGCAGCTCATGGCCGACAACGCCGAGCAGATCCGTCAGGCAGGTGCAGAGATGCTCACGCGTCTGGCCAACCTCTCGGAGCATCTTGAGGGAATGCGACGCGGACTCGATCAGGCCGTGAAGGGATACAACTCATTCGTCGGCTCGTTCGATCGTCAGGCAATGCGTCAGGCACGCCGCATGCACGAGATGGGTGTCGAGGCTCCCAAGGGAGTCGAGTCCCCAGCAGCGATCGAGACAGACCTCCGCACATCAGATCCGGCGGCACTGCGTTCTGATTGACGGGCGAGCAGGCCTGCAAGCAGTGAATTCGCCGGGACTTTAGTCCCGGAAAAGTCATGTCTGGTCCGTGATTCCGACGTCCTTACGTGTCCTTCACGATTGCCGCATGGTGCCCTCATCTCCAAGGAGGAGAAGGGAGTTGTGCAAACAGCACACCGAACCAAGGAGGACACCATGACCACCACTCGAACCCGTCGACTCATCGCCCTCGGGGCCAGCGTCGCTGTCGCCGTTCCGATGGGTCTGGCCATCGCGACGCCAGCATCTGCTGCTGTGTCTGCGGAGACGGCAGACATGCTGCAGTGGATGGTGGCCGAGGAGAAGCTGGCCCACGACGTCTACGTCACGCTGGGTGACCTGTACACCGCTCGCCAATTCGATTCCATCGCAAACTCCGAGTCGCGCCATCAGGACGCCATGCGGGTGCTCCTTGACCGCTACGACGTGACTGACCCGACGGTGGGCGATGCGGTGGGCGAGTTCGACGACCCGACGCTGCAGAAGCTCTACAACGACCTGGTCAAGCAGGGCAGCGTGTCGCTCGTCGAGGCCGCCCAGGTGGGCATCGCCATCGAGAGGCTCGACATTGCTGACCTGAAGGAGGCACTTGCCGACAACTCGGCCGCCGATATTGAGGCCGTCCTCAACAACCTGATGGCGGGCTCAGAGAAGCACCTGGCTGCCTTCACCCGACTCGCTGACGGCGACACCGCCGTGGGCACGGGTCAGCAGGCGGGCCGTGGAGGCCAGGGCACGGGTCAGCAGGCGGGCCGTGGAGGCCAGGGCACGGGCCGGGGAGCCAAGGCTGCGGGGCAGAACACGAACGCCAGCGGCACCCGCGACGGCAGCTGCCTCACCACCCAGTAGGCGCTGACGCTCCCAAGAAATCAGCCAGCAGTCGACCCCGACGGTGACCCCGTCGGGGTCGTGCTCGTAGTAGAGGGCGGGCTCGTAGTTGAGGGCGGGCTCGTATTTGGGGTCGTGCTCGGTGTTGCACTGTCGCTCGGCTCGGTGCCCGGTGGCCACGTCCATGGGGTCAGCGTCGCCTTGCGCTCCTTGCTGAGCAGCGCCACCCACACTTGGCCGGGCTTGAAGGCCATCGGTGATCCGTCTGCCATCGTGAAGGTGGTGCCCTCCTTGGCGCTCGGCCGCGACCACTGCACCTTCCACCCGAGGCCGTCCCTGAGGACGACGGCGCGCCCGCTGCCGATGGTCTCGGCATGTGGGGTGTTGCCGCCGCCCTTGTCGTAGAAGGGGGAGGGGTTCTGATCGACGTACTGGATGACCACCGTGGCCGCCTGCTGGCCGGCCTTGTTCTCCTCAGCCTCGGCCTTGACGCCATTGAGGCTGACGGCGTACGTGCCCTTCTTGGGCCGGTACTCGAAGCCCGCTGACGCATAGCCCCACTTCATCTGTGCATCCGTCGCCGTGCGCCCGCCTGGTGGCACGGCCTCATCGAAGACGAACCCGATGTCGCGCGACAGACTTGCCTTGGGCGCCCGCTGCAGGGCCACCTCGCCGTCGAGGAAGTAGTTGTAGGGGGCTCGGCGGCTGGAGTCCCGCGCGTACCCCTCCCCGCCCCGGCGCGGCGAGACATCCTGCAGGGGAGCCCTGTCGATCACCGGATACATCTTGCGCTGAGCGCCGGAGTAGGCGAATGCCGGCTTTCGGAACTGGGCCAGCAGATCGATGTCGGTGATGCGTGCCGACCGCACCGGGCCGATGCGGTCCGGCACGGATGAGGAGAACACGGCGGCGAGTCTGGTGATGCCGTACTCCACCTCCTCGATGTAGACCACGTCTGCGTTCACGAGTCCGGCGTGGGGCTGTGCATTGCGCGTGTTGTCCAGCTTGACCACCAGAACGGGCTCCGGTTCGCCGCCCGGCAGGCCGGTCAAGGGGGAATGCCACACGGGCTCCGGCGTGGGCGTCGGAGTGGGCGTAGAACTGGCCGAGGCAGATGCCCCCGTGCCCGGGGACTCGGCGCTTGCGGACCCGGAGCTCGCCGACACGCTTGGCGAGGGGGTCGACGAGTCAGAGTCGGACTGGGTCGAACCTGACGAGCAGGAGGCCACGGCGGCCGCGGTGGCGATCAGCAGGGCCCCGAGGGCGGTGGGGCGGGAGACGGGCACCAACGCAGGCTACGTCCTGCCCTGGCGCGATCGGTCACGACGGGGCCGTACTCCCGTCACCAAGTTCGCCTCGCAGTCCAGCCCCGAGTCGGCGAGGTCCCATTTCCGGGTGGACGCCCCCGTTGTTGGTGGAGGAGTCGACCAAATTTCCTAGGGGAGAGTGGTTGACGGTGGAGGAAAATGGAGTACAGTGGCGTCACTTGGAGAAACCAGGGGGGCCTATGGGGCCAGACGGGGAGGAGTGAGAGATGTTTCTCGGCTTCCTCGGTACCCACACTCCGAAACTGGATGACAAGGGCCGACTGGTCCTGCCGGCCAAATTCCGTGAGGGCTTCGCGGGCGGACTCGTTCTGACCAAGGGCCAGGATCGGTCGATCGTGGTGTGGCCGGCGGCAGAGTTCGCGGCCTACGCAGAGCGACTCAATGAGGCGTCCCGGTCCAATCCCAAGGTGCAGGCCTACCAGCGTGTGCTCTTCTCCGGAGCCTCAGACGAGATTCCCGATCGACAGGGCCGCATCACCGTGCCCCCTGCCCTGCGCGAGTACGCCGGACTCGATCGTGACGTAGTCGTCGTGGGCAAGAACACGACCGCCGAGATCTGGGACGCGTCGGCGTGGAATTCGTACCTGGCCACTCAGGAGGACGCCTTCTCGGGCCTGTCCGAGGAGGTGCTGCCAGGCATCTGACGCAGATCCGTGGGGTGAGGTCTCCTCCCGCTCCTCGCTTGCATCCTGACGCGACTTCCCCCGCGCCAGGGTCCGCTGGAAACAGCGGGCGGGGACCTGACCGACACGGAGCACGCCGCTGACACACCGCCCGGGCCCTCACCGCCGAGAACTTCACCAACGCGAACCTCACTAGGGGAAAGAATGAGCAGCCACACTGAGCATCAGCAGCCGATCAGAGCGACTCTCCGCTCGACCGGCATCGTCGGTGTCGCTGGCCTCCTGACGGCCGGAGTGCTCGTCCTCATCGGTTCCCTTGTGGACACCTGGGCGTGACCATGACCGCTACCCACGTTCCCGTCATGCGCGATCGCGTGCTCACCCTGCTGGCGCCGGCACTCGAGGAGCCGGGCGCAGTGCTCGTCGATGCCACGCTCGGCCTGGGCGGCCACACGGAACAGGCGCTGCTTCGCTTTCCACACGTTCACGTCGTCGGTCTGGATCGCGACACTGAAGCCCTCCGGCTCTCGCAGATCCGCTTGGCGCCGTTCGCTGAGCGCATCACTCTCGTCCATGCCGTCTATGACGAACTGCCAGAGGTGCTCGCTGACGCTGGGCTTGCGCGCGTGCAGGGCATCCTGTTCGACCTTGGAGTCTCGTCCATGCAGCTCGATGAATCCGATCGCGGCTTCGCCTACGCCCAGGACGCACCGCTGGACATGCGCATGGATCAGCACGAGGGGCCCACGGCCGCGGACATCCTGAACAGCTACTCAGCGTCGGACCTGACCCGCATTCTCCGCCAGTACGGCGAGGAGAAGTTCGCCAGCCGGATCGCCGCACGCATCGTCAAGGAGCGCGAGGTCGAGCCGTTCACCACCTCGGCTCGGCTGGTGGATCTCATTCGAGCGAGCATTCCGGCACCGGCGCGACGCACGGGTGGCAACCCGGCCAAGCGCACCTTCCAGGCTCTGCGGATCGAGGTCAACGGCGAGCTGGACGTGCTTCGCCGGGCCATTCCCGCGGCGTTGGCTTCGCTGAGCGTGGGTGGTCGCATCGTCGTGATGTCCTACCAGTCGCTTGAGGACAGGATCGTCAAGCACGTGCTCGCGGCGGGTGCCCGCCCGGACGTGCCCGCGGGACTGCCCTTCATTCCCGAGGATCGACAGCCATGGCTTCGCCTGCTGACTCGCGGTGCAGAGACCGCCGACGACGCAGAGATCGATGAGAACCCCCGGGCAGCATCCGTGCGCGTGCGCGCGGCGGAGAAGATCGGAGAGGCGGCATGAGCACGGCCGCACGTCAGGACAGCGCGGTGCCTCTGGAGCAGAGCGCGGTCGATCAGGATGCCGCCACCGAGTACGCCACCCGTGGCGCCCGCGGTCACCGGTCCACGCGGCCGCACTTGCGGATGGTGTCGCCTCTACGGCCCGAGCGGGCCAGTCGCGGACTGTTCGCCCTGATTGTCACCGGGGCTCTGGTCGTCGGGATGCTCGCGATCCTGCTCATCAACACCTCCTTGGCGCAGGGGGCGTTCACCATCAGCGCCCTGCGCGCCGAGCGCGGTCAGCTCATGCAGCAGGAGGAGGCCTTGGTCGAGGCCGTGGCTGCCCTGGCTACCCCAGAGTCGCTGGAGTCGCGTGCGCGAGACCTCGGCATGGTGCCCAGTGCCAACCCGGTCTTCCTCGACGTGCAGTCGGGCAAGGTGCTGGGCAAGCCCAAGGCTGCTCCGGGAACGCGCGCTGCGATGCCGCGCCTGCTCACGCCCGCCGATGCCACTGTCGCCGAGGGTGTCGACAATGCTCTGGGCGGCCTGCCCACCGCACTCGATCCCGACGTGGACCCGGCCAGTCTTGATGCGGCGGCGGCACAGGCGGCGGCCAACGAGGCCGCGGCGGTGAAGGCGAAGAAGGCGAAGAACCCGCTGGCGGAGAACAACCTCTGGGAGGAGACCGTCGTCCTCGACGTCACGGACGACCTCGCCGCCAACTCGGGTGCCTCCGGCAAGAAGGCGGCCAAGAAGAAGTCCGCCGATGCTGGCCTGATGGCGGTGCCGGTGCCGTGACCGGACCCACGACGCGTTCGCGTGCGACAAGGCACCCGCGCCCCATGCCCGGGCACCGCCCGGGGCATCACCATGATCGACCCCGCGGTGGCGCTGCCGGACGCGGTGCCGATCGAGGGGGTCGAGGTGGTGCCACGCAGGGCATCTGGATGGCCAATCCGCGCAAGCGAGGCACGATCCTGCTGCTCGTCACGGGTCTGCTCCTGACCATCTTCGCCGGACGGTTGGTGGAGATTCAGGCCGTGCGCGGAGAGACCCTCGCCGCTGAGGCCCTCGACCAGCGCATGAAGGTTCTCGCGCTGCCTGCTCAGCGCGGGGCGATTCTCGACAGCGACGGTGCGCCGCTCGCCGTGACGGTGGAGGCACGCAATCTGACGGCGGACCAGACACTGGTCACCGACCCGGCAGCAGTCGCGGCGGCTCTCGCCCCGATCCTCGGTGCTGACGCCGACGTGCTGGCCACGCGCCTGACCGGCACTCGCAGGTTCGTCTACCTCGCGAAGTCCCTGACTCCGGAGATCTGGAATCGGATCCGCGATCTGAGACTGCCGGGCATCTTCAGCGAGGAGACCTCTCGCCGCGTCTACCCCTCCGGCACGCTTGCAGCGAATGTCGTGGGATTCGTCGGAGACGAGGGACTGGGCCTGGGTGGTCTGGAGTACGCGTTCGAGGATCAGCTCACGGGCACGCCCGGCGAGATGTCGTACGAAGGCGGGCTGAGCGGCGGTGCGATCCCGACCGGAGCCCGATCCCTGACGGAGGCCCAGTCGGGCACCGACATCACCTTGACCATCGATCGCGACATTCAGTACGTCGCCCAGGAGACCTTGGCGGCTCAGGTCAAGGCGTCGCGATCGGACAGCGGCACGGTGGTCGTCATGGATCCCCAGACCGGCGACATCCTGGCCCTCGCCACGGTTCCGACCTTCGACGCCAACGATCCCGGCGCTGCGGATGCCAAGGATCTGGGGAACCGAGCGTTGACGGAGGTGTTCGAGCCCGGGTCGACGGCCAAGCTCATGACCCTGGCCGCCGTGGTCAACGAGGGCAAGGCCAATGCGTACTCGTGGTTCAAGATCCCGCCGAAGCTCGTGCGCGGTGACGAGGACTTTCAGGATCACACCCCGCACGGAACGCTGAATCTCACCCTCGCGGGAATCATGGCGAAGTCCAGCAACATCGGCACCATCCTTGCCGCCGAGCGCATCGGCGGTCGCAAGCTGGAGAAGTACCTCAAGAAGTTCGGGATCGGGGAGAGCACAGGGCTGGGATTCCCCGGTGAGGCGTCCGGCTACCTGCTCCCACGAGATCAGTGGTCGTCGACGTCGCTTCCCACCATTGCCTTCGGTCAGGGATTCAGCGTCAACGCCGTTCAGGCCGCCAGCGTGTTCGCCACGATCGCCAACGATGGCGTGCGCCTCACGCCCCGTCTCGTGGACTCGCTGACAGCTGACGATGGCACCATCGAGACGCCTGAGACTGCCAAGCCCGCGCGCGTGGTGTCGGCGGAGACCGCGCAGCAGGTGCGCGCCATGCTGGAGACGGTCGTGGGTCCCGGCGGCACCGCTCCTAACGCAGGAGTTCCCGGTTACCGCGTGGGTGGCAAGACCGGTACCGCGCAGGCCTTCGACGAGTCGTGCGGCTGCTATCGCGGTGTCGTCGCCTCGTTCGTCGGCATGGCACCCATTGACGCTCCGGAGATGGTCGTCGGCGTGTTCCTCATGAACCCGAAGGTCGGACGCTACGGCGGTCAGCTCGGCGGCCCCGTGTTCAAGCGCGTCATGACCTACGCCCTTCAGTCGCGCCAGATTCCTCCCACGGGAGCCCAGGCTTCACGCCTTCCTCTGGGAGGCTGACCCCATGGCGGATGTCCTCCGGCCCGAAGCGCGCCCGACAGGGCTTGGGGCACTGCGCGCGTCCGTGCTCCAGGGCGCCTCTATTCCTGTGGGTTCGGACCAGATCCTCATCACAGGGATCGCGCTGCACTCCGGTTCAGTGCAGCCAGGAGATATCTATCTTGCGCTGCCCGGTCGTCAGTCCCACGGGGCTCGGTTCGCTCCCGAGGCGATCGAGGCCGGCGCCGTCGCCGTCGTCACTGACGCATCCGGTGAGCACATGTGTGGCGAGCTGCCGATTCCAGTGATCACGGTGGAGCACCCCCGCGCACTCAGTGGCCCGCTGTCCGCGGCCATCTACGCGTGGCCGGCGCGATCGCTGCAGATCCTCGGCGTGACCGGAACCAACGGCAAGTCGACGGTGACCGCCATGGTCGAGTCGGGACTGCGCGCTGCCGGAATGTCCTGCGGTGCGATCGGCACGGTGGGCACCAAGATCAACGACACAGTCCATGGATCGGAGCGCACCACACCCGAGGCCCCCGATCTTCAGGCGACGCTCGGGGCGATGCGCGATGCAGGCGTGCAGTCGGTGGTGATGGAAGTCAGCTCCATCGCTGTCGATGAGCATCGTGTCGACGGCTTTCGATTCGATGTCATGGGCTTCACCAACATGAGTCAGGATCATCTGGACTACCACGCCGACATGGACGCCTACTTCGAGGCGAAGGCGAGACTCTTCACTCCCGAGCACGCCGCAATAGGTGTGGTGGGAATCGACGACGAGTACGGACGGCGACTGTCGCGTGAAGCGAGCGTTCCGGTGTACACGTGGTCGCTGGGGGATCCGGCTGCCGACTGGCATGCCTCGGCCATCCGCAGCTCGGGGCCCGGGCATGCCGTGCAGGTGACCGGTCCCCACGGAGAGACAGCGGTGCTTCACGTCCCCCTGCCAGGTGTGTTCAATGTGGCCAACGCGCTCTGTGCCTTCGGGATGCTGCGGGCCTCTGGGGTCGGCATCGACGCTGCAGTAGCGGGGATAGGTCAGGCGGCGATTCCCGGTCGCATGCAGGTGATCGGCAAGGCTGTTGGTCTCGAGGCTGTTGGTCTCGAGGACGGTGACCGAGGAATCTGGGGGATCGTCGACTACGCGCACACACCTGACGCCATCGCCCGGGTTCTCGAGGCTGCCCGAGAGCAGGCATCCGGGCGGCTCATCGTCGTGCTTGGTGCGGGCGGAGATCGGGATGCCAGCAAGCGCGAAGTGATGGGTGAGGTCGCCGCGGAACGAGCAGATGTGGTCATCGTGACCGATGACAACCCTCGGTCGGAGGAGCCAGCGGTGATCCGACGGGCGATCGTCCGTGGCGCCGAGCGTGTGGCGCGTGATCGAGGAATTAGTGTGCTCAATGTGGAGGATCGGGCCGAGGCCATTAGCGTTGCCGTCACGTCCGCCCGCCCCGGTGACATCGTGATGGTGCTCGGCAAGGGCCACGAGACAGGGCAGGAGGTCGCTGGGGTGGTGACGCCATTCGACGATGCCGTCGTGCTGGCTGCCGCCCTCGAGTCCGGGGGCAGTGCGTGATACCTCTGCGACCGGCTGACATCGCCGAAGCCGTCGCCGGTGAGCCCTTGGGCGTGCCAGACGAGGCGTTGAAGGCGAGCTCCATCACGTCGGTGACGGTGGACTCTCGCCAGGTGGTTCCCGGCACGCTGTTCGTCGCGGTGGCGGGCGAGCGTGTCGACGGTCATGACTTCGCGGCGGAAGCGGTGGCGGCCGGGGCCGTTCTCATCCTGTGCGCCCGACCGCTGCACGACGAGGTGGGCACCCCCCTGCCATGCGTGGTGGTGAAGGATCCCGTCCAGGCCCTCGGGGCATTGGCGTCGTGGTACTGCAGGGAGCGGCTCACGTGCACGGTGGTAGCGGTCACCGGCTCGAGCGGAAAGACCACCACGAAGGATCTCATCGCGAGAGTGCTCTCGGTGGCAGGGCCGACGGTCAGTGCCCGCGGTTCCTTCAACACCGAGATCGGTCTCCCGTTGACGGTTCTCGCTGCCGATGACCAGACACGCTTTCTCGTCCTGGAGATGGGGATGCGCGGCGTGGGCCACATCGCCTATCTCGTCGACCTGGTGCAACCGGACATCGCCGTTGTGCTCAACGTCGGATCCGCTCACGTGGGAATGCTCGGATCGCGTGAGGCGATCGCGGCCGCCAAGGCTGAGTTGGTCCAAGACCTGCCCGACACGGCGATTGCGGTCCTGAACGAGGATGACGGTGCGGTCAGGGCCATGGCCGACATCACGGCCGCTGACGTGGTGACGTTCGGCGAGTCGCCTTCTGCGCGGATTCGCGCAACGGACGTTCGCCTGCAGGACGCTGCCCGTCCGGCCTTCACGCTGGCCGATGAGCGCACCGGTGACGCCATGCCGGTCGAACTGCGGCTCAGCGGTGAGCACTATGTCTCGAACGCCTGCGCCGCTGCCGCCGTCGGACGCGCGGCGGGCCTGTCGATGGAGCAGATCGTCGATGCGCTGCGTGCGGCAGAGGCAGACAGCAAGTGGCGCATGGACGTCCGGGTGTCCTCACGTGGATTCACGGTGATCAACGATGCCTACAACGCCAATCCCGAGTCGATGCGTGCGGCGTTGAAGTCGCTGGTTGCCATGGCAGCGGGACGACGCACCTGGGCCGTCCTCGGGGAGATGCGAGAGCTGGGCGACGCGGCTCTGGAGGAGCATGACGCGATCGGACGCCTCGCAGTCCGACTCGATGTCTCGCGGCTGGTCTGCGTCGGAGAGGGCACCCGAGTGATGCATCTTGGTGCCAGCAGCGAGGGCTCATGGGGAGAGGAGTCCATCCATGTTCCTGACGTGCAGGCAGCCATCGATCTGCTGAATGCGCAGGTGGGTGCGGACGATGTGGTGCTGGTCAAGGCGTCGCGCGCGGTGGGACTGGAGCGAGTGGCTGAGGCGCTGCTCACCGAGGTGCCGGAAGTGCCACGGGAGACGCCACGGGAGACATCCTCATGAGACTCGTCGTCATCTCCTTGGCCATCGCAGCCATCGTGTCCCTCGTCGGTACACCGCTTCTCATCGCGCTGCTGGCTCGACACGGGTACGCGCAGGCGATCAGGGTCTCCACGGACAACGAGGCCTATCCCGACCATGAGAGCAAGCGGGGCACTCCCTCCATGGGCGGGGTCGCGATTCTCTTCGGAGTGCTGGCCGGCTACCTCGTCACGCATCTGGTCACGTGGCGCATGCCGAGTCCCTCAGGCCTGCTCATCTTGTACCTGATGGTCGGACTCGGACTTGTGGGCGTCGCCGATGACTACCTGAAGATTTTCAAGCAGCGAAGTACGGGGCTGCGGGCCCGCACCAAGCTCATCGGTCAGGCGGTCGTCGCGATCTCGTTCGCCGTGCTCTCCGTCCAGTTCCCCAATGAGTCCGGCGAGACGCCTGCCAGCATGGCCGTCTCCTTCCTTCGCGACACCCCGCTCGTGCTTCCGATGGGCCTGTTCATCCTCTGGGTCTGGTTCCTGATCACAGCCACGACCAACGGCGTGAATCTGACGGACGGGCTGGATGGACTTGCGACGGGGGCGGCCTTCGCCTCGTTCCTGGCCTACGTGCTGGTCAGCATCTGGCAGTACGGGCAGAGCTGCTTCTTCGAGCAGACCTCGTTCTGCTACACGACCGCGAACCCGCTAGACCTGGCGATCGTGGCCGCAGCCGGTGCCGGGGCGACGTTCGGCTTCCTGTGGTGGAACACGTCCCCGGCACGCATCTTCATGGGCGACACCGGTTCGCTGGCCCTGGGCGGAGGCATCGCTGGGCTGGCGATCTTCACGCGCACCGAGCTGCTGCTGCCCTTCATCGCGGGCCTGTTCCTCATCGTGTCGGTGTCCGTCATCCTGCAGGTGGGCTCCTTCAAGCTGACCGGCCGCCGCGTGTTCCGCATGGCACCCCTGCACCATCATTTCGAGATGCTCGGGTGGCCCGAGATCCAGATCGTCGTGCGCTTCTGGATCATCCAGGGCCTGTGCATCGGTGCCGGCCTCGCGCTGTTCTACGCCGAATGGGTTCGTTCGTGAGCCGTAGCGCAGATCAACTGCAGCGCTCCTCGGACTGGTCTCAGTGGTCGGTCACGGTGGCGGGCCTGGGAGTCGCCGGGTACTCCTGCGCGGACGCCCTCATGCAGCTCGGTGCGCGGGTGACTGTCATCGACAGTGGCTCCGGCGAGCGGCAGCAGAAACGAGCCGAGATTCTGCGGGAGCTCGAGGTGACGGTGCTCCTCGACCATCAGACAGGACTCCCGGCGGCCACCGACCTGCTGGTCGTGTCGCCTGGCCTTCCGCCCTCGCACCCGCTCATTCGTGAGGCACTCGAGCGGGGTGTGCCGGTCTGGGGTGAGCTGGAGCTCGCTTGGCGGCTGCGTGACCCCGATGGTGCGGCCGCGTGGCTGTGCGTGACGGGAACCAATGGCAAGACGACCACGACGCTCATGCTCGAGTCGATGCTCAGGGCTGCGGGCTACCGCACGTGCGCTGCGGGCAATATCGGCCTCTCCCTGGTCGATGTGGTGATGCATGACGACATGGAGGTGATCGCTGTTGAAGTCGGAGCGCCGCAGTTGCCCTTCGTCCACTCAGTCAGTCCCGTCGCCTCGGCGTGCCTCAACATCGCGGACGATCACATCGATCACTTCGGATCCCTAGAGGCATATGTGGCGGCGAAGGCCCGCCTGTTCGACCGCACGCAGGACGCCATCGTCTACAACGAACAGGATCCGACGACACGCGCGATGGCGGAGGAGGCCGACGTCATCGATGGCTGCCGTGCCATCGGGTTCACGCTCGGCGCCCCTGGTCTTTCGATGCTCGGCGTCGTTGACGACCTGCTGATCGACCGCGCCTTCATCGAGGATCGTGCGACGACGGCACAGGAGCTCGCCACGGTCGCCGATGTTCGACCCCTCGCGCCGCATAACGTGGCCAACGCTCTCGCAGCAGCGGCACTGGCACGCGCCTTCGGTGTCCCACCGTCTGCCGTTCGCGACGGCCTGCGGGCATTCGAGCCCGCCGAGCATCGGATCTGTCTCGTCGGCTCGGTGAACGGGGTCGACTACGTCGACGATTCCAAGGCCACGAATGCGCATGCGGCACAGACCTCCCTGGGGGCCTGCGAGTCCATCGTGTGGATCGCCGGAGGTCTGGCCAAGGGGCAGGAGTTCGATGAACTTGTCCAGGCCAGCGCTCAGCGGCTCCGGGGAGTCGTGCTGATCGGAACTGACCGCGCGCGCATCGCCGGTGCCCTGGCACGACACGCGCCAGATGTCCCGGTGATCGAGGTGGCCAGCACCGAGACTGGAGCCATGGTGCAGGCAGTTGAAGCGGCGACAGCACTCGCCCAGCCCGGTGACACGGTGCTGCTGGCCCCTGGCTGCGCCTCGTGGGACATGTTCACCGACTACACCGACCGGGGTCGGCAGTTCGCCAGTGCGGCTCAGGGGCTCTCGGGTTTCGTGTCGTCGGCAGGGGAGTGAGGCACGTGGCCCGCACCTCCCCAGCTGCTCCAGCGTCGGCGAATCGTGGCACGCCCACGTTGGTCGGCAGGGTCGCGGATCTGCTCAACCATCCGCTCAGCACGTACTACCTGCTTCTGGGAACGACGCTGCTGCTGCTCGCGCTCGGGCTGATCATGGTGCTGTCTGCGTCCAGCATCGAGAGTTTCAGGGTGCACGGATCGGCGTACACGCTGGCTCAGCGGCAGGGACTCTTCGCAGTCCTCGGCGTCATCGGCATGTTCTTCGCGGCGCGTACGTCAGTGCAGTTCTGGCGCGGTCTGGCCTGGCCGATCATCGGGGCCGCCTTCATCCTCCTCGTGGCTGTTCTCGTCATCGGAGTGGAGGTGGCGGGCCAGCGGAACTGGATCGAGATCGTCGGCCCCTTCCGACTTCAGCCATCTGAGTTCGCCAAGCTGGCCTTGGTGGTGTGGGGCGCCACCCTGCTGTCCAGGACGGGTCGACATGTCCCCACCTGGTCTGCCCTGCTCGTTCCCGTCCTCCCGGTGGCCGCAGCCATGATGCTTCTCGTCCTGCTCGAGGGGGACTTCGGAAACACGATCATGCTGGCCGCCATCACCGTGGGCATGCTGTTCGCGGCGGGTGCTCCCTTGCGGCTATTCGTGGCGCTCGCGGGGGTCGGTGCGGTGGGCGTGGTCCTCATCACCCTGGCAGCGCCGTACCGCATGCAGCGATTCACGTCCTGGCTCGATCCGGACGCCGACCGCCTCGGGTTCGGCTGGCAGGTGAGCCAGGGGCAGTACGCGCTGGGCACGGGCGGCTTCTGGGGCGTGGGGCTGGGCGCCAGCCGCGAGAAGTGGGGCTCGCTGCCCGAGGCGCACACCGACTTCATCTTCCCCGTCATCGGCGAGGAACTCGGGCTGTTCGGGACCCTCTCCGTTCTGGTGCTCTTCGGCTTGCTGGCATTCGCGGTATTCCGGCTCTCGCGCAACACAGAGGACACCTTCGTTCGTCTGGCGGCGGCCGGAGTGGGCTCCTGGATCGTGGTGCAGGCGGTGATCAACGTAGGCGGTGTTCTGGGGCTCCTTCCCGTCACCGGTGTGACCCTTCCCCTCGTGTCCTACGGCGGGTCGTCCCTCGTCTGGACTCTCGCCGCTATCGGAATGCTGCTGGCGTTCGCTCGCGCAGAACCAGATACGCGGCGGGCGCTCCGTCGACGCAGCACCGCCCAGTCACTTCGTCGGCGCTGACATGCATGTCCTGCTCGCCGCTGGCGGCACAGCGGGGCACGTTGAGCCGGCACTCAACGTGGCCGACGCACTTCGCAGAAGCGATCCTGACATCGAGATCACCGTGCTCGGGGGCGAGCGCGGACTGGAAAGCGCACTGGTGCCGGCACGCGGCTATGACCTGGTCACGGTTCCCAGCGTGCCCATGCCGAGGCGACCGGGCCGAGATCTCCTGGCTTTGGGGCCACGAGTACGACGCGCGGTTCTGCAGACGGTGCAGATCCTTCGCAGTGAGCACGTGGATGTCGTCGTGGGATTCGGCGGATACGCGGCAGTTCCGGCGTACCTCGCAGCGAGGCGCACGCATACTCCGCTCGTTATTCACGAGGCCAACGCCAGACCTGGGTGGGCCAATCGGCTGGGCGCTCGGTTCACGCGCCACGTCTACGCGAGCTTCCCTCAGTCGATGGCCGGAGCCCGCCCCATGGCGCTTCCGCTGCGCCATTCCCTCGCGACGCTGGATCGCGCGGATGCTCGCGCAGCGGCTCGCAGTCACTTCGGTCTCGGCCAGGACTCGCGGGTGCTCCTGGTCTTCGGCGGCTCCCAGGGAGCTCAGCGACTCAACGCGGTAGTGGCAGCGGCGCTGCCGGCACTTCGCGCGCAGGGCATCGACGTGCTGCATGCGTATGGCTCGCGCAACGACCCGCCCGCTCCGAGCCCGGGGTATGTGGCCGTCCCCTTCATCGAGCGCATGGACCTTGCCTACGCTGCGGCTGATATCGCTCTGACCCGAGCGGGTGCCATGACCTGCGCGGAGCTCGCGGCCGTCGGACTGCCCGCCATCTACGTTCCCCTGCCCATCGGCAATGGGGAGCAGCGGCTGAACGCGCTCCCCGTGGTCTCGGCCGGCGGAGGGCTTATTCGTGAGGACGGCGACCTCACTGCGGAGTGGCTCGTCGAAACCGTGGCCTCGGTGCTGCACGATGAAGGCAGGCTGCTGGCCATGGAGGCGGCGGCCTCTCGGCATGGGGTCCGCGATGCGGATGATCTCCTGGCCCGGGCGGTTCTGCAGGCAGCGACAGGAGGACGAGGATGACGGACGCGTCGACAGATGCGGACGTGACCTCCGAGGATTCCGCGGTGGCACCCGCCCGCGTGCACATCGTGGGCATCGGTGGCGCAGGGATGTCGGGCATCGCCCGGATCATGGTCGCTCAGGGAATCCAGGTCTCGGGCTCCGACGCCAAGGAGTCGCGTCGGCTGCAGGCGCTCAGGGCAGTAGGCGTGGATGCGAGAGTGGGCCACGACGCCGCTCTCGTGGAGGGAGTCGATGCTCTCGTGGTGTCCACGGCCATCCCGGAGTCCAATCCGGAGCGGGTCGCCGCTCGGGAGATGGGCGTCGAGGAATGGAGTCGGGCTCGCGCACTTGCCGCTGTCATGACGGACAGTCAGGGCGTAGCCGTATCCGGCACACACGGCAAGACCACCACCACCTCCATGCTCACCGTGGCCCTTCAACACTGTGGCGCCGATCCGTCCTTTGCCATCGGAAGCGAGATCAACGAGTCCGGTTCGAACGCCCACTTGGGGTCGGGAAGCTACTTCGTGGTCGAGGCCGATGAGAGTGACGGTGCCTTCCTGCACCTGTCTCCGGTGGCGGCGATCGTGACGAATGTCGAACCGGACCATCTCGACCACTGGGGAACGTTCGAGGCCATCGAGGAGGCATTCGCCGACTTCGCGCAGGGTGTGGGGCGCCGAGGCGGGTTCGTCGTGGTGTGCGTGGACGACCCCGGCGGGGAGCGACTCGCAGAGCGCGCTCGAGGAGCGGGAGTCGACGTCCGGACATACGGCCAGTCCGCTGCCGCCGACTTTCGGCTCGTCGACGCGGCACCCGTCGAGACTGGCTGGCGGTTCGACACCGTTCACAACGGCGTCCGGCTCGGAGAGATCTCCCTGCAGGTACCCGGCCGACACAATGCGTTGAACGCGCTTGCCGCCTTCGCCTGTGGGCTGGGTCTGGGATTCGCGGCGGCCGACCTTCGGGCCGGACTCCAGAGCTTCAGCGGCACTCGTCGACGTTTCGACTTCAAGGGGCAGGCGGCGGGAGTTCGCGTCTACGACGACTATGCCCATCACCCGACTGAGATCCACGCGACGTTGGAGGCAGCCCGCGAGGTCGTCGGATCGGGTCGACTCGTGGTGGCTTTCCAGGCCCATCACTACTACCGGACAGCGATGTTCGTCGAGGAGTTCGGGGCTGCACTCGGCCTTGCCGATGACGTGGTGGTGCTGGAGGTTTTCGCACCTGGTGAGCAGCCCATTCCAGGAGCCAGCGGGCAGACGATGGCGGCCCGCGTACCCCTGGATCCAGCCCATGTGGTGTTCGAGCCGTCATGGTCGGCCGTCGCCGGACATCTTGCTGACCGGGCGAGTGCCGGCGACATCATCATGACTCTGGGCGCAGGTGACATCGGGCTGATCGGCATGGAAGTGCTGGAGCTCCTGCGGTCGCGAGAGCCTCGCTCATGATGTCCACAGCGGCTCCCACCCGACGGCCCCAGTTCACCGATCCACGCCCGACACGTCGCCGTCGGCAGCGGTGGGCGATCGCCCTGGGCATCGTGGTGATTGCCGCCACGACCGTGTGGATCGTGTGGTTCTCGAGCCTCCTTGAAGTTCGGGACGTCCGCGTTCTCGGTGCCGAGGGTGCGCGCGCAGACGAGGTGAGCACCGTGGCATCGATCCCGTTGGGTGTCCCGCTGGCACGGCTCGACACTGCCGAGGCCGAGCGCGCCCTCCGGCAGCTGCCCTGGGTGGCGGCGGCCGAAGTGCGCCGAGGGTGGCCATCTGAGGTGGTGATCGCTGTCGAGACCCGAGAGCCCGTCGCGGCGCTGGCGAGCGATCCGCAGCGCACGGCTATCGACAAGGACGGCGTCGTCTTCGAGGCAGCCGAGGTGTTGCCGAAGAAGCTGCCGAAGGTCACGGCCGAGGGTGCGGCGCTGCCGGCAGCCATGCAGGTGCTGGTCACCCTTCCTGAGGACTTGAGCAAGCGAGTCGTGGCGGTCACCGCCACCACGCTTGATGACATCGACCTGAGCCTGCGTTCAGGCGACACCGTTCGCTGGGGCAGTGCGGACCGGGGAGACGTCAAGGCCGAGGTCCTGAGGGCACTGCTCAAGCGCAAGGCTGACCTGTATGACGTGTCGGCACCAGAGTTGCCGACCACGTTCCGGTTGAGCTGAACCGGCCTATCAGCAGCCCTCGATCGGGCCGTTCATGCAGGGGCCTCAACCAAGGGTCGAGACTTTGGTTGCCGAAAATGGCGTTCTCACCTTGCGCAACACCCGTCACACGCCCTAACCTCCCGGCCGTTCGTTGACCGGATGAAGTTTCAGTCTCATGTTGAGGTTGAGGGTTCAGGTCGATGGGTGGAGGAAGTGACGGAAAGCAACGTTGCTGGGTGCAAGGACTCGGTGGCACTGATCGAAGGGACGGAAGGCCGTGGCGGCTCCGCAGAACTACTTGGCAGTGATCAAGGTCGTCGGTATCGGTGGCGGCGGCGTGAACGCTGTGAACCGCATGATCGAGGTCGGACTCAAGGGAGTGGAGTTCATCGCGATCAACACTGACGCGCAGGCACTGCTCATGAGCGATGCCGACGTCAAGCTCGACATCGGGCGTGAGCTCACTCGGGGACTCGGCGCCGGCGCCAACCCGGAGGTGGGCAAGAAGGCGGCTGAGGATCACCTTGAGGAGATCGAGGAGGTGCTCAAGGGCGCGGACATGGTCTTCGTGACAGCCGGCGAGGGCGGTGGAACCGGAACCGGTGGCGCGCCTGTCGTGGCCCGGGTCGCCCGCTCACTCGGTGCCCTGACCATCGGCGTGGTCACCCGACCGTTCGGCTTCGAGGGCCGTCGTCGACAGTCCCAGGCCGAGGCCGGGGTCGATTCCCTCCGCAGCGAGGTCGACACCCTCATCGTCATCCCCAACGATCGACTGCTGTCGCTGGCCGACCGCAACATCAGCGTCATCGATGCCTTCCGGCAGGCTGACCATGTGCTCCTGCAGGGTGTCTCCGGCATCACCGACCTGATCACCACCCCGGGCCTGATCAACCTTGACTTCGCGGACGTCAAGAGCGTCATGCATTCGGCTGGATCGGCTCTCATGGGCATCGGCTCTGCACGCGGTGAGGATCGGGCCGTCGAGGCGGCCGAGAAGGCGATTTCCAGTCCGCTTCTGGAGGCAGGCATTGACGGGGCCCATGGGGTCCTGCTGTCGGTCTCGGGCGGCAGCGACCTGGGCCTGTTCGAGATCAACGAGGCGGCGAGGCTCGTCTCGGATGCCGCTCATCCCGACGCCAACATCATCTTCGGCGCCGTGATCGACGACACGCTTGGTGATGAGGTCCGAGTGACCGTCATCGCGGCTGGCTTCGATGGTGGCGAACCGCCGACCAAGAAGGCTGTCAGCGCCGGTTCGACAGCTCGGCTGCGTGACGGCGACACCGGCGAAGTGCCGGCCGTTGTCGCGCCAGGTGGTCCGTCTCGGATGATCGCCTTTGATGATGCCGACGACGATCTCGATATTCCTGACTTCCTGAAGTAGTGCTGGTGCGTCCACCCCACAGTGGTGTCGTCGCGCCTTCCACTCCCGGTGGCCGTCCAGCAATCTGGGCGGCCACCGGTCGTTCCGAGGGCTTCAGTGAGGGCCCATTCGCATCCATGAACCTCGCACTCCACGTGGGGGACCACCCCGAGGCCGTTCGCGCCAACCGAGAGGCCCTGCGCGGCCGGGTCGAGGCCACGGGACTTGCCGTGCTGTCGGCCGTCCACGGTGCTGACGTGGCGGTTGTCGATGAACCGGGTGAGGTCGTGGGAGCCGATGCCGTGATCACCCGGACCCCGGGCCTGGGAGTGGTCGCACTGGGGGCGGACTGCGTCACCGTGGCCGTCATTGGTGATGACGATCTCACCGTGGCCGCCGTGCACTGCGGCTGGCAAGGAATGGTGCTCGGGGTACTGCCGGCCGCCATCGCGAGGATGGCCGGCATGGGCGTCGCGCCCGTTCAGATCATTCTCGGCCCGTCGATCTGCGGCTCGTGCTACCCCGTACCGCTGGACCGTGTCGATCGCGTGCGCTCCTCGTGCTCGGATCAGGTGGCTCGGTCCTCCTTGGTGGAATGTCCCGATGGCCAGCCCGGCATCGACGTGCGAGAGGGCCTGCGTGCTCAAGTCATCGAATGCGGTGTCTCGGCGGACCTCGTCCTATCGGTAGGCGGCTGCACCTTCGAGGACCCTGAGCTGTTCTCCTACCGGCGGGACGGCCGCACGGGGCGACACGGCATCGTCGTCGTGCGGAGTGAGTGACCTGCGCGAGAGGATGCGGAGCGAGTCCTCGAGGGAGAGATTGAGGGAGAGATTGAGGAAGAGGATGAAAGGTGTCGACTGACGACGAGTCCGCTCGTCGTGCGGAACTGTCTGCGGGGCTGGGCGAGGTCCGTTCTCGAATCGATGCCGCGTGCGAGGCCGCGGGGCGCACCGAGGAGGTGCGACTGGTCGTCGTCACCAAGACCTTCCCTGCCACGGATGTGTCCCTGCTGGTCGATCTGGGCGTCGCCGATGTGGGAGAGAACCGGGATCAGGAGGCGAAGGCCAAGCGAGAACTGGTTGATGCGTGGGCCAAAGGCGAGCTGGTGGATGCGGGGCGCCCGATCTCCCCGCTGCCGCGCTGGCACATGATCGGCCAACTGCAGCGCAACAAGGCACGGTCGGTCGCCGCATGGGCGGATGTCGTGGAGTCGGTGGATCGGCTCTCGCTGGTCGCGGCCCTCGGCCGGGCAGCTGTGGAGGCGGAGCGGCCGTTGGAGGTCCTGCTCCAGGTCAACCTCGATCCCGATCCAGCGCCTGGCAGGGGAGGAGCCCTCCCGGAGGAGATACCCGCGCTGGGCGACGCGGTAGCCGCCGAGCAGGGCCTACGGCTTGCGGGAGTCATGGGTGTGGCCCCGAATCCAGGCGCTGGCGATCCCGGCCCGTCCGCCCTTGCCGCATTCGTGCGACTGGCTGCCCTGTCCGAGCGGCTGCGCGAGGCGCACCCCGAGGCGGTGGAGATCTCCGCCGGGATGAGCGGAGACCTCGAGGAGGCCATTCGAGCAGGGGCGACACAGGTGCGCGTGGGGGGCGCGATACTCGGGCCTCGGCCTCCTGTGCAGTAACGTCGGGGCATTGGGACGCTGGAGGTCAGCGCCCCCGATCGGTTCCGTTCGCGGGGCCGCCCGCATCTGATACGCAGGTGCGCGGTAGTCATGGGAGGCAGCAGGCGATGGCTGGCGCGATGCGCAAGATGGCCGTGTACCTGGGTCTGGTCGAGGACCACGGCGACGAGGATGCCTACGACGAGTACGCCGAATACGAGGACGCGCGTCGCAGCTCGCGCGACGGCCGCTCACGCGGGTACGACCCGGCACCCCAGGACGATCGATACGAGCCTCGCAGCGTCCGACCGATCCCTGATTCGCGGGCAGTGCGCACCTTCCGCAGCGATGCACCGCCCCCCAGCAGTCCGACGGCGGCGCCGCTGGCGGATCGACGTCCCAGCTACGCGGCAGCCCCGGATCTCTCCCGGATCGAGACCATCCACCCACGCAGCTACAACGATGCCCGCCGGATCGGCGAGCACTACCGTGAAGGCGTGCCGGTCATCATGAATCTCTCGGAGCTGGATGATCCCGATGCCAAGCGGATCATCGACTTCGCTGCCGGCCTGGTGTTCGGCATGCGCGGCTCGATCGAGCGCATCACCAACAAGGTCTTCCTCCTGTCGCCTGTTAACGTCGACATTGGTGATGTCGCGAAGGCGCAGATCGCTGAGGATGGATTCTTCAACCAGAGCTAGTTCGTCCGTACCCGCCAGCAGCCCTACAGGAGTGATTCGTGTCGATCGTCTTCGAGGTGATCGCGCTTGCGCTGCTGGCCTTCTGGCTGCTTCTGCTGGCTCGGCTGGTGTTCGACCTGGTCCAGGCCTTCTCTCGCGGATGGCGGCCGAGCGGACCCCTGCTGATCCTGCTCGAGGTCATCTACTCCATCACCGACCCGCCGCTGAAGGGTCTGCGCAAGGTCATTCCGCCGTTGCGGATCGGGCAGATGTCCTTCGACCTCGCGTTCTTGATCCTGCTGCTCGGCACCAACATCCTGATCTCGATCGTGCGCGGGCTCGGCGCTTCTTTCGCCTAGCGAGCACTGGAGCGTGATCACGCACACGCAACGAAGAGTCGCAGCAGGGAAGGAGACAGCGTCATGCCATTGACTTCAGCAGAGGTCCGCGCCGTGCAATTCGGCACCACGCGGCTGCGCAGCGGCTACGACATGGACGAGGTGGACTCCTTTCTCGACATCATCGAAGCGGACATCGGTCAGCTGACCGACGAATTGCAGCGTTCGCGAGATGGCGAGGCCGTTCTGCGCACTCAGTGCGATCAACTTCAGTCCCGGCTGGCAGCGGCCGAGCAGCGCCTTGCCGCAGAGCCGATGCTGAACCCCTCAGCTCAGGCTCGAGAGCGAGCGGTCGAGATCACCGCCGAGCTGCAGGCCGTGCTGGCCGACCACCCGGACGCCGCACACGTGGTATCCGCCGCCGAGCGCACCGCCGAGGAGATCGTTCGCGCAGCGCAGCAGGAGGCCGATGCCATTCGCGCATCGGTGCGGTCGATGCTTGATGCGCAGAGGGCTCTCCTGGGCAGTTAGTGCCCCCTGGTCGCACCCCTGCCTGGGGGCTCTCCCCCCTGTGCGCACCCCCATGGTGAAGATGTTCCTGGCCGCAGCGTCAGGTCGAGGGCGCCAGCCACAACTGGACGGGAATCTCGGACTCGACGGGGATGGCATTCGCAGGGCCGACTCCCTCGGTGAACGTCACGGCCAGCACCTCGGCGGCGACATCGCCGGCGTGCTCGGCGACAGCCTCATGCATGGCGGGATCATCGGCTGCCCACCAGACATGGATGCGATCGCTGATGTCCAGCCCCGCTGACTTGCGGCCCTCCTGAAGGGTGCGGATGACCTCGCGGGCGCTGCCGGCGCGCAGGAGCGCGTCGTCCAGATGCAGGTCCAGGGCCAGGCTCTCACCGCCCTCGGAGACCACGGCCCATCCCTCCTGGGGCGTCTCGGTGACGATGATGTCTGCATCCGTGATCTGCACCTCGCCCAGTTCGGGGACATCGATGGCGGCTGTTCCGCTGGCACGGATCCTTTCGACGAGCGTTGCCGGCTCCGATGCTGCGATCGCCTGGGCGACCAGGGGAGTCTGCTTGGCGTATCGGCTCCCGAGGGAGCGGAAGTTGGCCTTCACCGAGATGTCCACGAGTCCGGACGCACCCTCGGCCAGCGATTCGAGCGACTGCACGTTGAGTTCCTCGGCCACCTGCTGGCGCAGTGGCTCTGGCAGGGATGACCAGCCTTGGGCCGACACCAGTGCACGGGCGAGGGGCTGCCTCGTGCGCACCGAGGAGGTGGCTCGTGCGGCGCGTCCGAGTTCGACCAGACGCCGCACGAGGGCCATCTGCTCGCTCAGCTCAACGTCGATGATCTCGGCATCCCAGGTCGGCCAGGCGGCCAGGTGGACGGAGATCGGGGCCTGCGCGTCGGTCGGTCGGAAGAGGTCCTGCCACACGCGCTCGGTGATGAAGGGAGTGAAGGGAGCCAGACACAGGGTCACGGTGCGCAGCGCCTCATGCAAGGTGGCCAGGGCTGCCGGATCGCCATCCCAGAAGCGGCGTCGCGAACGACGCACGTACCAGTTCGAGAGGTCGTCGATGAAGGTCGACAGCAGGCGCCCCGCGCGCTGGGTGTCGAACGCCTCGAGTGCCAGGTCAACCTCATGCGCCATCTGTGCTGCCTCGGACAGGACCCATCGATCGATGATCGGCCGGTCCGCCGGGGCGGGGGCCTCCTGAGAGGGCTCCCACTGCGCCGTGCGGGCGTAGAGAGACTGGAAGGACACGGTGTTCCAGTAGGTGAGCAAGGTCTTGCGAACGACGTCGGCGATGGCCGTGTGCCCGACGCGGCGCGCTTGCCACGGCGATCCGGAGGCGAGCATGAACCACCGCAGCGCGTCAGCGCCGTGCTCGTCCATCAGGGGAATCGGCGCGAGGATGTTGCCTAGGTGCTTGCTCATCTTGCGGCCGTCCTCGTCGAGGATGTGGCCGAGGCAGACGACGTTCTTGTAGGACGACCTGTCGAACACCAAGGTGTTGACGGCCATCAGCGTGTAGAACCAGCCACGCGTCTGGTCGATGGCCTCGCAGATGAAGTCCGCCGGGAACTGCTTCTCGAACTCGTCGACATTCTTGTGCGGATAGCCGAGTGCGGCGAACGGCATCGACCCTGAGTCATACCAGCCGTCGATGACCTCGGGAACGCGCCGCGCTTCAGCCCCGCAGGTAGGGCAGGGGATGACGATGTCGTCGACATAGGGGCGATGCGGGTCGGTTTCGGTGACGTCGTGACCGGCGAGTTCGCTGAGCTCGGCGAGCGAACCGACAGCGACCAGGTGATCCTCAGCGCATCGCCAGATCGGCAGGGGCGTGCCCCAGTAGCGATTGCGTGACAGGGCCCAGTCGATGTTGTTGGTGAGCCAGTCGCCGTAACGACCCCACTTGATGGTGTCGGGAAACCAGTTGGTCTGCTCGTTCTGCTCGAGCAGCTCGGCCTTGCGCTCCGTGGTCCGGATGTACCACGAGGGCTGCGCGTAGTAGATCAATGGCGTGTGGCATCGCCAGCAATGGGGATATGCATGCTCATACGCGACATGGCGATACATGAGGCCGCGCTGCTCGAGGTCCGCGCTGAGTGTCTCATCGGCCTTCTTGAAGAACATGCCCCCCACGACCGCCACGTCGTCCGTGAAGTGACCATCGGGCCGGATCGGGTTGACGACCGGCAGTCCGTACTTTCGGCACGTTGCGAGGTCGTCAGCGCCGAAGGCCGGAGCCTGATGGACGAGACCGGTTCCGTCGTCGGTCGTGACGTAGTCGGCCAGGAGGACGAAGTGCGCGTCGGGGATCTCGACGAAGTCGAAGGGCCGCACGTAGCCGACCCGCTCGAGATCGGTCCCCGGGAAGGTCTCGACGACGACGGCATCCTCGCCGAAGACCGACTCGACGAGCTCCTGCGCCACCACCAGCAGCTCATCATCGTTGGTGCGAACGACGGCGTAGGTGGCATCCGGACGCACGGCAACCGCGGTGTTGGACACCAAGGTCCACGGCGTCGTGGTCCACACCAGCAGGGAGACTCCCGGGTGGCGTTGCGCGAGAGGCGCATCGTCGCGAACGGGGAACCGCACGTACACGGACGGGTCGACGACGGTCTCGTACCCCTGAGCCAGCTCGTGATCGGAGAGCCCGGTGCCGCAGCGCGGACAGTAGGGGGCGACGCGGTGGTCCTGCGCGAGCAGGCCCTTGTCGAAGATCTGCTTGAGCGACCACCAGACGCTCTGGACGTAATCCTTGTCCATGGTCCAGTAGGCCCGGTCCATGTCGACCCAGTAGCCCATTCGGCGGGTCATGTCGGAGAACTCCCCGACGTGACGCAGGACTGACTCGCGGCACCGGGCATTGAACTCCGCGACCCCGTACTTCTCGATGTCCTGCTTGCCGGTGAAGCCGAGCTCCTTCTCTACGGCAAGCTCCACGGGCAGGCCGTGGCAGTCCCAGCCCGCCTGCCGCGGAACGTAGTACCCCTTCATGGTGCGATAGCGGGGAAATACGTCCTTGAACACCCGCGCCTCGACATGATGCGTCCCCGGTGTGCCATTGGCGGTGGGCGGTCCCTCGTAGAAGACCCACAGCGGGCGGCCCTCCGCCTGTGCGACCGAGGCCTCGAACACCTGCTCGGAGTCCCAGAGGTCGAGTACCTGGTGCTCGAGTGCAGGAAGATCGACCTGCGCAGGCACAGCCCGGTACATGGGTTCTCCTTCGTAGTCGTAGTCGTAGTCGTCGTCTATGTCGTGCTCGTGAACGGCAGGCAGGGGTGAAGTCGGCCATCAGAGTGGTTCGGCCCGTCAGGATATCGGCGCGGCACCGTGTGCGATCGGGTGCATGGCCCTACCATCGTGCGGATACCGCAGGGGTCGGTGTCGATCCGGCCCCCCGTGGTGCGACCAGCCTCGTGGCGGAGCATCGTCACGAGGGGATGTGTGGCGAGACGAAATGCTCGTGTGAGGCATTCTCACGGGAATGGCTCCCACGAACTGAACTCGTGAGGGACAGGGGACGGCATGGCCAAGGCCACCGCGAAGAAGGCGCCGGCGAAGAAGGCCGCTAAGAAGGCACCGGCAAAGAAGGCACCGGTCAAGAAGGCGCCGGTCAAGAAGGCGCCAGCCAAGAAGGCGCCCGTGAAGAAGGCGCCCGTGAAGAAGGCGCCCGTGAAGAAGGCACCGGTCAAGAAGGCACCGGTCAAGAAGGCGCCAGCCAAGAAGGTCGCCAAGAAGGCGCCCGTGAAGAAGGCACCGGTCAAGAAGGCACCGGCCAAGAAGCCCATCAAGAAGACCGCCAAGAAGGCGCCGGTCAAGAAGGCACCGGTCAAGAAGGTCGCCAAGAAGGCGCCCGTGAAGAAGGCACCGGTCAAGAAGGCACCGGCCAAGAAGCCCATCAAGAAGACCGCCGTGAAACTGCCTTCCAAGCGCAAGATCATGCCGGTTCGCGAGGATGAGTCGCCGTGGACGGCCAAGGAGATGCGGCAGGTTCGTGGCCAGCTCAATGAGGAACTGGAGCGCCTTCAGACTGAGCTGGTCACCGCCGAGGAGGGGCTGGCGGATCTGATCCGCGATTCCGGCGACGGTGCGGGTGACGACCAGGCCGATGCCGGAAGCAAGACCTTCGAGCGCGAGCACGAGATGTCCCTGGCGAACAACGCGCGGAGCATGGTCGAGCAGGTCGAGCATGCCTTGCAGCGCATTGACCAGCGCACGTACGGCATCTGCGAGTCCTGCGGCAACCCGATCGGCAAGTTCCGACTCCAGGCCTTCCCGCGAGCGACGCTGTGCATGGCGTGCAAGCAGGCAGAGGAGCGCTTCCTGTAGGACGCGGGCCTATACGGCGCGGGTTGTAGCGCCCGGGAGGCCTGTTTGGAAGTAGTGCCTCGGCTGTCGTCCTCCGGTGGTGAGGGCGTCGCGCCATAGGGTGTGCGGGTGACCGATCCCGAGATCGTGGAGACGCCCACGGGCGTCGACCCCGCGCGCCGGCGTTCGTGCCTGCTCGTGCTGGGCAGTGTTGCGGTGGGTGCGGTCATCCTCGATCAGCTGGTCAAGTGGTGGGTGGTCTCGACGATCCAGCCGAGAATCGAGTCGGGCGAGGGGCCGATCGTCCTCCTTGGCGGTCTGCTGAAGTTCACCTACGTGGAGAACACCGGAGCGGCATTCTCCATTGGAGTCGGCTACACATGGATCTTCACGATCATCGCCGTCATCGTGGCGATCGTGATCCTGCGCACCTCCCGTCGCCTCGGCAGCATGTGGTGGGCAGTAGCGCTCGGGGCACTTCTCGGTGGACTGCTGGGCAATCTCGTTGATCGTCTGACCCGTCCTCCCGGTCCAGGCCTGGGATACGTGGTGGACTTCATCCAACTTCCGTACTTCGCCGTGTTCAATGTTGCAGACATGTTCATCACCTGCTCAGCGGTCGGCATGGTCCTGCTGGCCCTGCGCGGACTCGAGATCAGCGGGCGACGCTCGTGACGCAGCGGAGCCTGCCGGTTCCCGACGGTCTCGTCGGCGAGCGCCTCGATGTCGCGCTCACGCGCATGCTCGGCCTCTCGCGATCGCGCGCGGCGGACCTCATCGAGAAGGGCGCGGTGCTCGTCAATGGGACAGTTGCCTCGAAATCCGATCGCCTGCTGGAAGGCGCCATCGTCGATATCGATCTGAGCGAGCCGGATGCGGGGCCAGCCGTGATCGCCGAGCCCGTCCCCGGCATGCGAGTGCTGTACGACGACGCGGACGTGGTGGTGATCGACAAGCCCGTTGGCGTGGCAGCACACCCGAGTCCGGGCTGGTCCGGCCCCACCGTCGTCGGGGGCCTTGCCGCCGCTGGCTACCGGATCAGCTCCGATGGCGCCGCCGAACGGCAGGGGATCGTCCATCGGCTCGATGTGGGCACCTCGGGCGTCATGGTTGTCGCCAAGAGCGAGCGCGCCTACTCGAGCCTGAAGCGGCAGTTCAAGGAGCGAACGGTCGACAAGGTCTATCACTCGGTCGTTCAAGGGCACTGCGATCCCCTTAGCGGCACCATCGATGCGCCGGTGGGGCGCCACCCGCAGCATGACTACAAGTGGGCCGTGGTCCGCGACGGCAAGCCGTCGGTGACGCACTACGACACCCTGGAGGCCTTTCCGCACGCCTCCCTGTTGGAGATCCACCTCGAAACCGGACGCACCCACCAGATCAGGGTGCACATGTCAGCCCTGCGTCACCCCTGTGCAGGAGACCTGACCTATGGGGCAGATCCCGAACTGGCGAGGCGTCTGGGACTCACGAGGCAGTGGTTGCATGCGCGCAGCCTGACCTTCGAGCACCCCGGCTCAGGGGAGCGGATGACCTTCACCAGTGAGTACCCCGAGGACCTCCGAAACGCCCTGGAACGGCTCCGCTCGGGAGTCTGACGGCGTCGTTAGGGTGGGGGCATGCCCCCGTCCAAGGATTCCCGCTCCTCGTCGAGCGCGCCCTCGGACTTCGTTCACCTGCACGTCCACACCGAGTACTCGATGCTCGACGGGGCGGCTCGGCTAGGAGACCTCTTCGACGAGGTGGAGCGACTCGGCATGCCGGCGGTAGCCATGACCGACCACGGCAACCTCTACGGGGCATATGACTTCTACAAGGGGGCCCGCGCGCGGGGCCTGAATCCGATCATCGGGCTGGAGGGCTACTACGCCCCCCAAGGGCGGTTCGAGCGGCGCCCGTTCGACTTCGGTGGTGGGTTTGACGAGGCGACTCCCGATGACTCAAGCGCCGGTCGTGGCAAGCAGAGCTACACCCACATGACGCTGTGGGCGGAGAACACGCCGGGCATGCACAACCTGTTCCGACTCTCGTCGCTGGCGAGTCTCGAGGGCTACTACTTCAAGCCGCGCTTCGACCGCGAACTCCTGGAGCGCCACGGATCGGGACTCATCGGCACGACAGGCTGTCCCAGCGGCGAGGTCAATCGCTGGCTGCAGGCAGGAAAATTCGATCGCGCCCTGGCCGCTGCCGCGGACTGCCGAGACATCCTGGGCAAGGACAACTACTTCGTCGAGGTCATGGATCACGGTCTGGCCATCGAGCGACGTTTCCGCGAGGATCTCCTGCGGATTGCGAAGGAGCTGTCGCTGCCGCTCATCGCCACCAACGATCTGCACTACGTCCACGCCTCGGATGCGGACACCCATGACGTTCTGCTGTGCATCGGAACACGCACGACGATGGATGATCCCAAACGCTTCCGATTCGACGCTCGGGATTTCTATGTCAAGAGTGCCCAGGAGATGCGACGTGTCTGGTCCGAGCTGCCGGAGGCTTGTGACAACACGATGCTCATCGCCGAGCGGTGCCACGTGGAGTTCGCCGAGGGCGCCAATCTCATGCCGCAGTTCCCGGTCCCGGAGGGGGAGTCCGAGGAGTCATGGCTGGTCAAGGAGGTGGAGCGCGGTCTTCAGCTCCGCTACAAGGGTGCCGTCCCTGACGATGTGCGACGGCAGGCGGAATACGAGGTCGGCGTCATCATCCAGATGGGCTTCCCCGGCTACTTCCTGGTCACGGCCGACCTCGTCCGGCATGCCAAGGAGAGCGGCATCAGAGTGGGTCCCGGGCGGGGTTCCGCGGCCGGCGCGATGATCGCGTACGCGCTCGGCATCACCGAACTCGATCCCATGAAGCACGGATTGCTGTTCGAACGGTTCCTGAACCCCGAGCGCATCTCCATGCCCGATATCGACATGGACTTCGATGAGCGCCGTCGCGGGGACATGATCCGTTACGCGACCGAGAAGTACGGCGAGGAGCGCGTCGCGCAGATCGTCACCTATGGGTCGATCAAGGCGAAGGCTGCCGTCAAGGACAGCGCGCGTGTGCTCGGCCACCCCTACGCTCTGGGCGACCGAATCACGAAGGCCATGCCGCCGTCGGTGATGGGCAAGGACCTCAGCCTCGCCGGTGCCTTCGATCCGAAGAACGCGCGCTACGGCGAGGCGGCGGAGTTCCGGGCGCTGTACGAGGCCGACCCTGAGGTGCGCCAGGTGGTCGACACCGCCAAGGGTCTAGAGGGCCTGAAGCGGCAGCCGGGTGTCCATGCGGCCGGGGTCATTCTCTGCCGAGAGCCGCTGCTCGATGTCATTCCCGTCTGGCGGCGCGAGCAGGACGGTTCGGTGATCACGCAGTTCGACATGGGTGCCTGTGAGTCCCTGGGCCTGCTGAAGATGGACTTCCTGGGCCTGCGGAACCTGACGGTGCTGGACGACTGCCTTCGATACATCGAGGAGAACAGGGGCACGACTCTCGTCCTCGAGGAACTCGACCTCACCGATCGACCCACCTACGATCTGCTGTCCCGCGGAGACACCCTCGGCGTCTTCCAGCTCGATGGCGGGCCCATGCGGGCGCTTCTGCGATCGATGCAGCCCGACAACTTCGAGGACATCTCGGCCGTCCTTGCGCTCTACCGGCCGGGCCCGATGGGCGCGAATGCGCACAACGACTACGCCGATCGCAAGAACGGACGCAAGCCGGTGGTCCCGATCCACCCGGAACTCGCTGAGCCGCTGGCGGACATCCTGGGCGACACCTACGGCCTCATCGTCTACCAGGAGCAGGTCATGGCGATCGCCCAGAAGCTTGCGGGCTACTCCTTGGGCGCCGCCGACCTGCTCCGTCGAGCGATGGGCAAGAAGAAGAAGGAGATCCTCGACAAGGAGTACGTGCCCTTCAGTGAGGGCATGAAGGCGAACGGCTACTCGGACGACGCCATTCGCACGCTCTGGGAGATCCTCGTTCCGTTCTCCGACTATGCCTTCAACAAGGCGCATACGGCTGGCTACGGACTGGTGTCCTACTGGACGGCCTATCTCAAGGCCAACTACCCGGCGGAGTACATGGCCGGGCTGCTCACGAGCGTCAAGGACGACAAGGACAAGTCCGCGGTCTACCTGAACGAGTGTCGACGAATGGGCCTCAAGGTGCTCCCGCCGGACGTCAACGACTCCGACTCGGACTTCACCCCGCGTGGCAGTGATATTCGCTTCGGGCTGTCCGCCATCCGAAATGTGGGTGGCAATGTCGTCGATTCGGTGATCGCCACGCGTCGCTCCATCGGCCGGTTCGCCGACTTCCATGACTTCATCGCCAAGGTGGACGCCTCGGTGTGCAACAAGCGCGTGATCGAGTCATTGATCAAGGCGGGTGCCTTCGACTCCCTCGGGCACACGCGCAAGGGCCTCTCGCACGTGCACGAGCAAGTGGTGGATGCCGCCGTGGACATCAAGCGAGCAGAGTCCCATGGGCAGTTCGATCTCTTCGGCGGGCTGGAGGCCGAGGGTGAGGGCGCGATCCTGCCGCGCGACGAAGTCCCGCTGGGCGAGTGGGAGAAGTCGACACTGCTGGCGCATGAGCGGGAGATGCTCGGTCTCTACGTGTCCGATCACCCTCTGCACGGCGCCGAGCATCTGCTTGCTCAGCACACCGATCGGACCATCGCCGCGGTGCTGATGGACGATCGAAGTGATGGCGGGATCGTCACGATCGGCGGTCTGGTCACGGCTGTCCAGCGCAAGACCACCAAGCAGGGGTCGCCTTGGGCGATCGTCACGGTGGAGGACCTCGAGGGGTCCGTCGACGTGATGGTGTTTCCGCAGTCGTATGCATCCGTGGGCACGATGCTGGTGGATGACGCCGTCATCATCGTGCGGTCCCGTGTTGACCGCAGCGACGACGACGGTGTCCGAGTGATCGCGATGGAAGTGACTCAGCCGGATCTCAGCGAGGCGGGTTCTGGTCCGGTGCGCCTTTCCATGGCGGCGTCCCGGTGCATCCCTCCGCTCGTCGAGCGTCTCAAGGAGGTGCTGGCAGCCCATCCGGGAACGACGGAGGTGCATCTGCACCTGACCGGAGGGGCCAAGACCTCCGTGCTGCGCCTGGATGATCGATTCCGGGTCACCCCGAGTCCCTCCCTCTACGGTGACCTCAAGGCCCTGCTGGGGCCCACCTGTCTTGGATGAGAGGGACTGATGCGGACTGAACGCCGAGCACTCGCCGTGCTGGTCGCTGGATTCATCGTGGGCCTCGTGAGCGGAGCTGCGCTCGGGGTGGTGTGGGCGGCATTGGCTCCCCGGGTGCCGGTGATCATTCGTCAGGACGTCAGCATCCCGCAGGGGTTCCAGCCCGAGGAGTACCTGGCCTCGGACATCGCTTTCGGCGTGCTGGGTCTCATCGCCGGAGTACTGGTCACCATCGGGCTGGCCTACATGCGCAGGGAGCACCTGCTGTCAGTTCTCCTCGGATCCCTGCTGGCCGGCACGGTCGGAACGGCCGCCATGTGGTTCGTGGGCACGCGGCTCGGGTCCGTGGACATCGCGGGCCTGCAGGCGACCTTGACGGACGAAGTGGTGGTGGATGGTCCGCTCGAGGTACACCTGAGCGGGATGTTCCTCATGTGGGTGGTGGCCTCGGCCGCCGTCGTCACTCTGCTCGCGCTCTCGGACTGGATCGGCGACCTCAGGTCTCGCGCCCGATCGGAGCGAACGTCGCCTTCGTCATAGCGATCAGGTCCGCGGGTGACAGTCCGATGTCCAGGCCTCGGCGCCCGCCGCTGACGTACACGATTTCCATCACCTCGGCTGAACTGTCGATGAAGGTGGGCAGTTCGCGCCGCTGGCCGATGGGGGAGATGCCACCGACGACGTAGCCGGTCATTCGCTCGGCAACGACGGGATCGGTCATCTGCGCCCGGCGCCCCCCGGCGGCAGCAGCGAGGGCCTTGAGATTCAGCGACCCGGAGACGGGCACGATGGCAACGGTCGGTCGACCGTCCACATCGGCCAGCAGCGTCTTGAACACCTGAGCCGGGTCGAGTCCGAGGGCCTCGGCGGCCTCGCTGCCGAACGAGGCGGCCCGCGGATCGTGGTCGTACTCGTGGGCGCTGAAGTCAACGCAGGCGCGAGTCAAGGCGAGGGTCGCTGGCGTGCCTGCTGCCTGACGGGCCATGGCGTGCGTGCTCAGTTCACCGAGGGCGTTGCGCCGGGAATATCCAGTGATGGAACGGCCGACAGCTCGGAGATGAGCACCGTCTCTCGGCTGAGCATCCCCCGAGCGATGGTGAGACGGGCGGCAGTGGAATCCGCGGACAGCAGCTGTTGCCGCTCCTGCTGCGGCACGACCATCGCGGCAGTCACGAGGTATGAGAGGACGGTGGGATCGTGGGGGATCTCATCCTCGCCGACGGTGGCCTGCACCTGGCCGCCCAGAGCGCTGCGGTACTCGCGGAACCGCGCGGCGACCTGATCTGCCAGGAGGGCATCTGATTCCGACGTGGCCTCGGCGAGGAACTCCACCTGAGCGCGCAGCAGGGGCGCTGGTGACGCGAGTCCCGCGTCGTGGTCAGGGTCCGCAGTGGTGACGTCCCCTGATTGCGCTCCGGCTGCGCCCGTCGGTACCGGCTCGACACTGATGAGGCGAAAGCGTCGGTGGCCGGTCGTGACGATCTCGAAGCGACCGTCCTCGAGCTCCTCGGCCTGCCGCAGCAGGGCGCTCACGCCGACGGCGTAGAGCGCTTCAGTTCCCTCCCTCAGGGGGTCGCGTCCCTCGCGGATGGCAATGACCCCGAATTCCCGTGCCTCATCTCGCGGCTCGTCCAGAAGTTCTTGCACCATGGCCCGATAGCGCGGTTCGAAGATGTTGAGGGGCAGCACGAGGCCGGGGACCAGCGGCGTGTTCAACGGGAACAGCGGAAGCGGCTCGGGCATCCCAGCAGCGTAAGGTAAGAGGGTGATTCAGCGCATCGACCTCCGTGGTTCGCACGTGGACCCCCGTGCGGTAGTGCCCCGCGCCGCGATGGACGTGGCCGACGCGGGCGAGCGCATTCGTCCGATCATCGCCGACGTGCGCTCGGAGGGTGCCGAGGCCGTACTGCGGTGGTCGGAGGAGCTCGACGGGGTGCGCCCGCCCAGCCTTCGCGTTCCGCGTGAACTGCTCCAGGAGCAGGCCGATGCCCTGGATCCGACGGTCCGAGCGGCGCTGCTGGAGTCGATCGATCGCGCTCGGCGCGTGCACGCCGATCAACGGCGCGCTGACACCACGACAGTGGTGGTCCCCGGCGGCACCGTGACCGAGCGCTGGCTTCCGGTGGATCGTGTGGGCCTTTACGTCCCCGGCGGACGCGCCGTCTATCCCAGCAGCGTGATCATGAACGTGGTCCCGGCGCAGACGGCCGGCGTCGCATCCTTGGCCGTGGTGTCGCCCCCTCAGCGGGACTTCGGGGGTTGGCCGCACCCCACGATCCTCGCGGCCTGTGCCCTACTCGGCGTCGATGAGGTGTACGCGGTGGGCGGCGCCCAGGCGGTGGCGATGCTCGCGTTCGGAGTCGACCTGTCGGATGGCGAGTCCTGCGCCCCCGTCGATCTCGTCACCGGTCCGGGCAATATCTACGTGACCGCCGCCAAGCGTGAGCTCCAGGGCGTCATCGGCATCGACTCCGAAGCCGGCCCGACGGAGGTGATGATCCTTGCCGATGGCACCGCGGATCCGGCTCACGTTGCTGCTGATCTGATCAGCCAGGCTGAGCATGACGTTCTTGCCGCAGCCGTCCTCGTCACTGACGATGTTGCGCTGGCCGATGCCGTGGATGAGGCCGTCCAGACACAGCTGGCCACAACGAAGCACGTCGACCGCATCCGTGAATCACTGACCGGCGCCCAGAGTGCGATCGTCCTGGTCGACGACCTGGAGGCAGGCCTGCGCGTGGTGGACGCCTATGCGGCTGAGCACCTGGAGATCCAGACCCGCGACGCGCGCGAGTGGGCCATGCGGGTCCGCAACGCCGGAGCCATCTTCGTGGGCGCCTATGCACCGGTCTCGCTCGGTGACTATGCCGCAGGGTCCAACCACGTACTTCCCACTGCGGGCTCGGCACGGCACTCGTCGGGACTGTCCGTTCACTCGTTCCTGCGAGCCGTGCAGGTGATCGACTACGACGCCAACGCCCTGCGCGATGTGGCCCCTCATGTGCTCGCCCTGTCGGCAGCCGAGGACCTCCCCGCGCACGGCCAGGCGATCTCAGTGCGCTTCGACGATTCCGACCTCAAACCTGACTCGATTCATCGACCGGAGGGCAACGCGTGAGTTCGGGCTTCACGCTGCCGATCCGGGACGATCTGGTGGGGCAGGAGTCTTACGGCGCGCCTCAAATCCAGGCAGCCGCTGCCCTGAACGTCAACGAGAACCCCTTCCCGCTGCCGGCAGAACTCGCCAAGGCCATCGGCCGGGCGGTGGCCACGGCGGCGGTGAGCCTGAACCGGTACCCGGACCGCGATGCTGTCGAACTCCGACAGGCGCTGGCGGACTATGTGGCCGAGGAGTCGGGCGTCAAGGTAGACGTCGATCAGGTGTGGGCTGCCAACGGCTCCAACGAGGTGATGCACCAGATCTTCCTCGCCTTCGGAGGGCCGGGTCGGCTGGCCATCACCTTCGACCCGACGTACTCGATGTATCCCGAGTACGCCCGGGACACTTTCACCACGTACGAGACCTTTCCGCGCGACGAGAACTTCGGTGTGGACGTCGCGGCAGCCGTGGCGGCGATCGAGGCTCGTCGGCCGACGATCGTGATCCTCACTTCGCCGAACAACCCCACGGGCACCCGGCTCGAGCTCTCCGACATCGAGGTCATCGCGCGATCAGCGTGCGACGCCGGTGCGGTCGTGGTGGTGGACGAGGCCTATGCGGAGTTTCGCCATGATGGGGTGCAGTCGGCCATGAGCCTGTTCGCCGATCATCCCAACCTCATCGTCTCCCGCACGATGTCGAAGGCATTCGCCCTGGCGGGAGCCAGGCTGGGGTATGCGATCGCGGCCGATCCCGCAGTGGTCTCCACGCTGATGGTCGTGCGGCTTCCGTACCACCTGTCTGCGGTGACTCAGGCGGTCGCCATCACCGCCTTGCAGCATGCTGACGTCCTGCAGGCGCAGGTGGCATTGCTGCGGCAGGAGCGAGATGCGCTTGCACATTGGCTGGGCGAACAGGGGCTCACGGTGGCCCCCAGCGATGCGAACTTCCTTCTCTTCGGCACCTTCGAGGATCGGGACGCGGTATGGCAGGGGTTGTTGGATCGCGGCGTGCTCATCCGCCAGACGGGGCCCCAGGGATGGCTCCGTGTGACCGTCGGGTCTCCTGAGGAGAACGGTATGTTCATGAGTGCCCTGCTGCAGGTGCTGGGCGAGACGACGAAGGATGATGACGCATGAGTCGCACTGCTCGGGTGGACCGCAGCACGAAGGAGAGCACCGTGCTCGTCGAGTTGGAGCTCGACGGCACGGGGCAGAACTCGGTCGACACCGGGGTGCCGTTCTTCGATCACATGCTCGCCCAGCTCGCCAAGCATGGCGGCCTGGACCTCGTGGTGCAGACCCGAGGCGATCTCGAGGTCGACGCCCACCACACCGTGGAAGACACGTCCTTGGCGGTGGGGCAGGCGCTGAATGAGGCGCTCGGTGATCGAGCTGGCCTGCGTCGATACGGCGACGCGCTCGTCCCCCTGGACGAGTGCCTGGTGCAGTCGGCCGTGGATCTGTCCGGGCGCCCCTACCTCGTGCATGAGGAGCCTGAACTGGTTGAGCTCATTGGCAGCTATGACACGACCCTCACCCGGCACATCTGGGAATCCATCGTCGCGACCGCACAGATCACACTGCATGTGCGCGTGCTTTCCGGGCGCAACGCCCACCACGTCGTCGAGGCGCAGTTCAAGTCCGTCGCACGGTCACTGCGTGATGCCGTGATGCTCGATCCGCGGGTGGTGGGAGTCCCGTCGACCAAGGGCACTCTCACGCCGAACGCACAATGACGTCAGTCGTCGTACTCGACTACGGGTCAGGCAATCTCCGTTCCGCGCAGCGCGCACTCGAGCGAGTCGGTGCCGAGGTCGTCGTCACGAGCGACATCGACGCGGCCGTCGAGTGCGACGGCCTGGTCGTCCCCGGTGTCGGCGCTTTCGCGGCGTGCATGGCCGGGATCCGTGCCGTTCGCGGAGATGTGATCGTCGACCGGCGACTCGCAGGAGGGCGCCCGGTTCTGGGGATCTGTGTGGGGATGCAGGTCATGTTCGAGCTTGGTGTCGAGCATGGTGTGCAGGCAGCTGGACTCGGCCAGTGGCCAGGCACGGTGGAGCGCCTTCACGCCGAGGTGCTGCCCCACATGGGCTGGAATACGGTGCAGGTTCCGGCGGGATCCTCCGTGTTCGGGGGAGTGGAGGACGAGCGCTTCTACTTCGTGCATTCGTATGGGGTTCGACAGTGGCAGTTCACTCCGTCCGACCCGCACATCGCGGAGCCTCTCGTCACGTGGACGACCCACGGTGAGAACTTCGTCTCGGCTGTAGAGAACGGCCCCCTGACCGCAACGCAGTTCCACCCCGAGAAGTCGGGGGATGCGGGCGCCGAGGTGCTCCGCAACTGGGTGGCGACACTCGCCTGATCAGGGCGGCCCCTAGGGTGTTCTCGTGAGTACTCCAGTGCCCCTCGTCCTTCTTCCCGCCGTCGATGTCGCCGACGGGCAGGCCGTCCGACTCGTGCAGGGAAAGGCCGGCACTGAGTCTCACTACGGCCCTCCGATCGAGGCAGCCCGATCGTGGGTCGAGCAGGGAGCCGAGTGGATCCACCTCGTCGATCTCGACGCCGCCTTCGGTCGCGGCAGCAACGCTGAGTTGCTTGCCAGCGTGGTGCACGAGGTGCGCGGCTCCGTGAAGGTTGAACTGTCCGGGGGCATCCGCGACGACGAGTCCCTCGCCCGCGCCCTTGCTACGGGGTGCGAGCGCGTGAACCTCGGCACCGCCGCGCTGGAGGATCCGGACTGGACGGCCAAGGTCATCTCCGAGCACGGTCACCGGATCGCCGTCGGGCTCGATGTTCGCGGCCACACCCTCGCCGCCCGCGGTTGGACCCAGGAGGGCGGCGATCTCTGGGAGACGCTCGGACGCCTCGATGCGGCGGGCTGCTCGCGATACGTCGTCACGGACGTCGCCAAGGACGGAACGATGCATGGGCCGAATCTGCATCTGCTCAAGGAGGTGTGCCGCGCCACCGATCGCCCGGTCATCGCCTCGGGAGGAATCTCCAAGTTGGAGGACCTCCACAAGCTCTCTGACATGGTGCCGGACGGGATCGAGGGAGCCATCGTGGGGCGCGCCCTCTATGACGGTGCGTTCACTCTCGCCGAGGCAATCGCCGCGGTCGAGGCGCGTTACGACCCCTACGAGTGGGGACCTGCGCGACCGTGAGCCTGGCCATCCGGGTGATCCCCTGCCTGGACGTCGATGCGGGGCGGGTCGTCAAGGGCATCAACTTCGTCGAGCTCCGCGATGCGGGCGATCCGGTCGAACTGGCCACCGCATACGGGCACGCCGGTGCCGATGAGCTGGTGTTCCTCGACATCACCGCATCGAGTTCCGATCGGGCGACGACGTACGACGTCGTCTCCCGTACTGCGGAGACAGTCTTCATCCCGCTGACGGTCGGCGGCGGCGTCCGGGTGGTCGACGACTTCGATCGCCTGCTCCGCGCTGGAGCCGACAAGGTCAGTGTCAACACGGCCGCGATCAACGATCCCACGCTTCTCAGCGACGCCGCGGAGAGGTTCGGTGCCCAGTGCGTCGTCCTGAGCGTTGATGCCCGCCGTTGCCCAGAGGGAGTCACCACGGCAAGCGGATTCGAGGTGACCACGCATGGCGGCAGGCGCAGCACAGGGATCGACGCAGTCGAGTGGGCGATCTCGGGAGCCCGGCTCGGGGCCGGCGAGATTCTGCTGAACTCCATGGACGCCGATGGCACCGAGGCGGGCTACGACCTCGAGCTGATCGAACTGGTTCGGCGGGAGGTCTCGGTACCGCTCATCGCCAGCGGCGGGGCGGGTCGGATCGGTCACTTCGCCCCGGCTGTGGCGGCAGGAGCCGATGCGGTTCTGGCCGCCAGCGTGTTCCACTTCGGCACGCTGGCCATCTCGGAGGTCAAGGATGAACTTTCCGAGGCCGGCTATCCGGTCCGTCGCGGCACCTGAGTCTGCTCAGGTTCGGCCAGTCACGTTCGTCCCGTCGGATTCGGCCAGCCAGGTTCGGCTTCAGATCCCGAGGGACGCTGATTCGAAGGCGGCCACGGCCTCGGGCGATCCGATGACGTCCACGTTGACGGCCTTTCGGCCGTATGCGCGGAGCATCAGCTCTCCGGCCGGGCCGCGGAGCGTGACCCCCTCCGGACCCTTGCGCACGGTGATCGAGCCGCCGGCGCCATCGGTACGCTCGAGCGTTACGGCCACCGGTACCCGGCGAAAGAGCAGCGAGCCCATCTTTCGCAGGCGACCCCACAGGGCATCCGCGAGCTCCGGTGGCAGGTCGCGCATCTGCCACCCCGGTGCGCCTCGGCGGACATCCTCATGGTGCACGAAGTACTCGAGGAGATTCGCTGCCGCGTCCATGCCGGGCAGGGAGAAGACGGACAGCGTCGGAGGTCCGGTCCGCACCTTGCGCACGAGCTCGGGGTAGGGCTGCGAGGCGACGGAGTCCTGCACCCGCTTTGTCCACCCGGCCAAGGGGCCAACGACGATTCCCGGTGCGGCATCGGGGCGAGACTCACGAACGACCAGGTGCGCAGCGAGATCGGTGGTCGTCCAGCCCTCGCACAGCGTCGGTGCATCGGGGCCCACGACGAGGAGGAGCTCGGCCAGCTCGTGTCGTTCCCGATGGGCTTGCTGTGAGGCGCTCATGGGCTGACTGTGGCACACGGGCAGAATGGATGCATGTCTCCGGACCAGATCGATGACCTCCTCGCGCGCGTGCGCATGAATGCAGACGGGCTCGTCCCCGCCATCGCCCAGCAGTGGGATACCCGCGAGGTCCTCATGATGGCGTGGATGGACGCGTCAGCCCTGCGCGAGACGCTCGAGACCGGCCGAGGTGTGTACTTCAGTCGAAGCCGTGGAGAGCGCTGGGTCAAGGGCGAGACCTCCGGGAATGTGCAGTCCGTCCGTGAGGTTCGACTCGACTGCGACGGTGACACGGTGCTACTTCTGGTCGACCAGACGGGCGGCGCCTGCCACACCGGCGATCGCACCTGCTTCGACGCCGTCGGGGAGCAGTGGAGTTCGGGAACTGCTGACCCGGGGACCAGCGGGGCGGGGTCTTCTGGCCCATCGACTCGTGGGCCGGCGTCGTGACCGACTTCACCGGAGCCGTCGCCCCGGATCTCGCGACATTCCGTGTCCTGGCCCAGGATCGACGCGTGATCCCGGTGGTGCGCCGGCTGCTCGCCGATGGGCTGACCGCGGTGGGGCTGTTCGAGGTGCTCTGCGGTGATCGAGCCGGCACCTTTCTGCTTGAGTCGGCGGAGCAGGGGCGCATGTGGGCGCGGTATTCGTTCGTCGGCGTCCGGTGTGCCGCCATGCTCACCGAGAGCGAGGGGCAAGCCACATGGGTGGGGCGTGCGCCTGCTGGCGTGCCACGCGAGGGTGCCGCCGTCGATGTGCTCCGGGAGACGATCGAAGTGCTGCGCACGCCTCCCCTCCCGGATCTGCCCCCGTTGACCGGGGGGCTCGTGGGCTATCTGACCTACGACGCCGTGCGGGCTTGGGAGCGGGTTCCGGACGAGAACCCGGACACCCTCGGCGTTCCCGACCTGGGTTTCCTGCTTGCCACCGACCTGGCCGTGCTGGATCACGCGGACGGCTCGGTCCTGCTGGTCGCCAATGCGATCAACTACGACGCGACCGACGAGCGGGTCGACGAGGCATGGGCGGATGCCGTGAGCCGACTCGACCGCATGGAACGGCAGCTCGCATCGCCGGTGGAGCTCGGCGTGGCCACCTACGATCGCGCGGCGAGCATCGCCGTCGAGTCTGCAACTCCCGCGGCCGACTATCTGGCTCAGGTGGAGGTCGCCAAGGAGTACATCCGAGCCGGGGACGCGTTTCAGATCGTGCTGTCCCAGCGCTACACGGTGCCGTGCAGCGCAACCGCCCGAGACGTGTACCGAGTACTGCGGGCCACCAACCCCAGCCCGTACATGTATCTCATCCGCGTGCCGGTCGTCCCGACGGACAATCCAGCAGACGCGGACCTGCCCGACCGCACGGCCTTCGAGATCGTCGGCTCCTCACCGGAAGCACTCGTGACAGTCCAGGGCGGTGACTGCGTGCTCCATCCGATTGCCGGCACCCGCAAGCGTGGAGCGACGACGGAGGAGGACGTCGCCCTGGCTGAGGAACTCAGCGCGGACGTCAAGGAGCGAGCGGAGCATGTGATGCTCGTCGACCTTGCCCGCAATGATCTCGGTCGCGTGTGTCGCCCCGGCTCGGTTGCGGTCGTCGACTTCATGAGCGTGGAGCGCTACTCGCATGTCATGCACCTGGTGTCGACGGTGACTGGTGAGCTCGGTGAAGGACACACGGCCTACGACGTCGTCGCCGCCACCTTCCCCGCGGGCACGCTGTCCGGTGCCCCCAAGCCGAGGGCCATGGCCATCATCGACGAGCTCGAGCCCTTGCGGCGCGGGCTGTACGGCGGATGTGTCGGCTACTTCGACTTCGCCGGCAACGTCGACGCGGCAATTGCCATTCGAACCGCCCTGATCAAGGACGGCGCTGCCCACGTGCAGGCAGGCGCCGGCATCGTCGCTGACTCCGTTCCCCAGTCCGAGGCCGATGAATGCGAGAACAAGGCCGCGGCGGTCCTGCGCGCGGTCGCTGCCGCGCAGACACTCACCGTCCAGGGATGACGCCGTGAGCGGATCCGGTCGCCAGTACGCCCTAGCGCTGGCCATGCTGACAGCCGGACTGATCTGCATCGTCGTAGGCCTCGGGCTCCCGTGGCTTGTGGTGGCGATCGTGCTCGGAGTCGTCGCCACACGAGGGCGGGGACGCATGGTGGTCGGCGTGCTCCTGGCCATCTTGGGTGTGGCGGCCGTCGTCGGCTCGCTCGTCGGTGGCATGTCGGCGGGTGCGGTCGCTGGCGCAGTCGGTGGCATCTTGGTCATCTCCGGCGCCGGGTGGACGGTCATGCGGGGAGATCGCTGGCCCTCGATGGGGGCGCGCTACGAGCGCCAGCAGCGATCGGCCGGAACCAGGCGAAGCGCCTGGGAGGAATTGGATCAGGGCATCGATCCTACGGATCCGCGGGCCTGATTTCGACGAGCCCCGCACCCATGAGTCCCTCTCGCCGCCGAGGGTCTGGTTGAATGCATGCATGTCGCAGCAGCAGTCCTCTAGTGCCCAGGACAACCAGACTCAGGCCCATCATGACGATCACGGCTCGACGCCCGCAGCCTGGACGACCGTCGCGATCATCACCCTCGCCTTCATTCTCGGAACCATCGCGGTGATGGTGGCCAACTGGCCGCTGTTCTGGGCGAGTGCAGGTCTGGTCGTCGTCGGCGGAATCGTCGGCAAGGTCATGGCCAAGGCCGGTCTGGGCAAGCAGCCTCGCTAGATAGGCCCCGGGGTTTACCGGATCCTGACACAGTGCGCATGGCCTCCGAATCGACGCGCACTCCTCCTCGCCGGTTCTCTGCCACTCTTGTCCTGTGACCCCTGAATCTGCTCGCGGCCTCGTACTCGTCGTCGAGGACGAGCGTGCCATCTCCGACCTCCTTCGCCTGTACATCTCCCGCGAGGGTTTCGGCGTGCACGTGGCTGCCGACGGTCAGTCGGCGCTTGCTGCCGCCCGCTCGATGCATCCGGTCGCGATCATCCTCGATGTGGGCCTGCCGATCATGGGCGGCACAGAGGTCTGCCGGCAGCTTCGGGCCGAGGGCAACTGGGTGCCCATTCTGTTCTGCACTGCCCGCGACGACGAAGTCGATCGTGTTCTGGGACTCGAACTCGGCGCCGATGACTACATCACCAAGCCCTTCAGCCCCCGGGAGGTGGTGGCGCGGATCAAGTCAGTGGTCCGGCGCGCGTCCCTGATCGCTCCCGACGAGGCGCCGCTCGAGCTTGGTGCCGTCACCGTCGACCTCGTCACTCGACGGGTCACGGCAGACGGTGATCCCGTCGTCCTGACGGCCACGGAGTTCGATCTGCTCGCCCATCTGATGAGGCATCCCGGTCGCGTGTACAGCCGCGAGCAGCTGCTCTCCGAAGTGTGGGGCTACGCCGCCATGGTCGGTACGAGAACGGTCGATGTGCATGTGGCACAGGTGCGCGGCAAGCTCGGCGACCTCAGCCCCATTCGCACAGTGCGCGGTGTCGGCTATTCAGCCGAGGTCCCGGATAGCGCATGAGTGCCTCGGTGCAGCACGCGCCGGGTGGTCGCATGAGTCTGGTCACTCGGACCGTTCTCCTGGTGTCCGCCATCGCCACCATCGCTGCGATCATCGCGGGTCTGGCCGCGTACCCGCTCGTGCGCAACGCGGCGGAGCAGCAGACCCGCTCTGATCTCGTCCGGCTTGCTGACCTCACCGCCACTGCACTCGATCGAGGTGACACTGGCCGTCGGGGTGAGCCACTGCCGCGCCCCCTGATCGCGGCGCTGCAGGCCGCTCAGGTGACGGGCTACCTGGTCGCCCCCGGCGGGGAGACGCCCCCCGGGGTTCCATTCAGGCTGATGGATCGGGTGATGGCGGGGGAGTCCGTCTCCGGTGAGGGGGAGACGGACGAGGGCACGATCCTCATCGAGGGCCGACCCCTGGCTGCAGGCGGGGCCGTCATTCTCGAGCAGCCCCTCACCGTGGTGGGTGTCCAGGCGATCGATGCGTTTCGCCGACTGGCGGTCGGGCTGATCGTCGGTCTCCTCATCGCGGTCCCGATCGGAATCTGGGCGGCGCGCAGGCTCATCCGCCCGCTTCGAGCAGCACGCGATGCAGCGAACCAGATGGCCGCCGGCTCGCGTGACGTGACGCTCGAGCCTGAAGGCCCCGCAGAGATCGCGGACATCGCGGACAGCCTGAATCACCTGAACATGGCGCTCGTCTCCTCCGAGGGTCGCCAGCGCGAGTTCCTCCTCTCCGTCTCGCATGAGCTGCGCACGCCGCTGACAGCCGTCAAGGGCTATGCAGAGGCCCTCTCGGACGGAGTGATTGCGGGGGAGGACGTCGCCCGCACGGGCACCACGGTGGCTCTGGAGGCCGCGCGACTGGACCGACTCGTGTCGGACCTGCTCGATCTTGCTCGGCTCGGTGCCGTGGACTTCCACGTCGATCCTGTGGAAGTGGACCTGACCGAGCTCCTCGGTGACGCCGGGGAGGTATGGCAGGACCGAGCAGAGCGGGACGGACTCTCGGCCACCCTGGAGATGCCGGACGAGCCGCTTATTGCCCACACCGACCCCATGCGCGTGCGGCAGATCATCGACAACCTCGCGGAGAACGCGCTGCGGGTGTCCCCGCCCGACTCGGTGATGGTGCTGGCCGTGCGGCGTGAGGGCTCCACCGCCGTGGTGGAGGTGCGGGACTCGGGGCCCGGACTCACGGACGACGATCGCGCCGTCGCCTTCGAGCCGGGGGCCCTCCATGAGCGATATCGGGGTGTGCGTCCGGTGGGCACGGGCTTGGGACTGGCCCTCGTGGGTCGGCTCGCGGCCGGCCTCGGGGGCAGTGCTGATGTGGGTCTGGCTGCTGAGGGAGGGGCGCGATTCACGGTGCGACTGCCCTTGGAGCCATCGGTCGCGTTGGACTAGTGCCGTCGGGCCCGGAATCTCCCCCCGTCGTCGTAGGCTGACCGGGTGAGCCAGACATCCGTCGTCGAGTCGCCCGTGGCCGACGACGTCGCGATGCCCGAACGCACCGACGAACGGCCGCGAGCACGACGCCTGGCGGGTCCGCTCGCCACAGCAGCAGGGTCGCTTGCTGCGCTGGGCTACCTCGCCGCCGTCAACCCGAACGAGCCGGGCCACTATCCGCTATGTCCCACCCAGGCGCTCTTCTCGGTGGACTGTCCCGGCTGCGGCATCATGCGAGGGACGCATGACCTGATCACGGGCGACGTCCCGCGCGCGCTTGATCACAACGTGCTTCTGGTCGCGCTCGTTCCCCTTGCCGTCGTGCTGTGGGCACGCTGGCTCGTGCGGGCCTGGCGTGGCGTAACCCCGGCTGTCTCCACGAGCCAGTTCCGGCGTCGCAATCTGGTCATGATCTCGGCCCTGATCGCGATCCTCGTCTTCGGAGTGATCCGTAACTTCGTGCCGTACTTGGGCTCGGGCATCGGATAGGGCAGGCGTCGGCGAACTGCCTGCGAGGGGCAGCGCAGGCGGCTCCTGCAGCACGCCATTACGCTGGCCGAGTGACCGTGCTGGACGACATCGTCGAAGGTGTCCGCATCGACGTTGCCACACGGATGGAATCGGTCTCGATCGAGGACCTCAAGGAGCGAGCGGCGAGCGTTCCGCCCGCGAGGGACCTGGAGTCCGTGCTTCGCGGGGACGACGTCTGCGTCATCGCTGAGGTCAAGCGCTCGAGTCCCAGCCGCGGGCCGCTGGCGGAGATCGCCGACCCCGCGGCGCTGGCCATGGAGTACGAGGCCGGCGGCGCGCACTGCATCAGTGTCCTGACGGAGGAGCGCCGCTTCGGCGGTTCGCTTGCCGACCTCGCGGCTGTTCGCGCCGCTGTCGACATTCCGGTCCTCCGCAAGGACTTCATCGTCACCAGCTATCAGCTCTGGGAGGCCAAGGCCTACGGGGCTGACGTCATTCTGCTCATCGTTGCGGCACTCGAGCAGGAGGCTCTCGTGAGCCTCATCGAGCGCACTCGGAGTCTTGGGCTCACGGCCCTGGTCGAAGTCCATGACGAGGAGGAGGTCGGCCGAGCGGTGGCGGCGGGGGCGACGGTGATCGGTGTCAATGCCCGCAACCTCAAGACCCTCGAGGTCGATCGCGGCACCTTCGAACGAGTTGCTCCGTGCATTCCGGACTTTGCGGTGAAGATCGCCGAGTCGGGTGTGCGAGATGCCCACGACCTCATCGTGTACGCGGAGGCCGGCGCCAATGCCGTCCTTGTCGGCGAGAGCCTCGTCACTGGCAAGGATCCGCGAACCGCGGTGCACGACCTGGTCACTGCGGGCGCACATCCAGCCCTTCGGCACGGCAAGTAGTGGGAGCTCTCTGATGACTGCACTGGACCTTCCCCCTGGACACTTCGGCCCCTATGGCGGTCGCTTCGTCCCCGAGGCCCTCACCGCTGCACTGGACGAGCTGGACGCCGCTTTCACCGACGCCTTGGCTGACCCCGCATTCGGCGAGGAGCTCTCGGAACTGGAGCGCACCTACACCGGCCGACCCAACCCGCTCACGCCTGCGCGGCGTTTCTCCGCTGAGTGCGGGGGAGCGCGGGTCTACCTCAAGCGCGAGGATCTCAACCACACGGGCTCGCACAAGATCAACAACGTGCTGGGCCAGGCGCTGCTCACCAAGCGGATGGGCAAGGAGCGGGTGATCGCCGAGACCGGTGCTGGCCAGCATGGCGTGGCGACGGCCACGGCTGCTGCCCTGATGGGTCTGGAGTGCACGGTCTACATGGGCGAGGAGGACACCCGGCGCCAGGCATTGAACGTGGCGCGCATGCGCCTGCTGGGTGCCGAGGTGGTGCCCGTGACGGCCGGCAGCCGCACGCTCAAGGATGCCATCAACGAGGCGATGCGCGACTGGGTCACCACCGTTGATCGGACCCACTACCTGCTGGGCACCGTAACCGGGCCAGCCCCGTTCCCGAGCATGGTCCGGCACTTCCACGAAGTGATCGGCCGCGAGGCGCGCGAGCAGATTCTGGCGGCCGAGGGCCGGCTTCCCGATGCGGTCGTGGCCTGCGTGGGCGGTGGGTCCAACGCCATTGGCCTGTTCAGCGCCTTCCTCGACGACCCTGACGTCCTCCTCCGCGGATATGAGGCTGGGGGTGACGGGGTCGAGACCGGTCGGCACGCCTCGCGATTCGCGGCCGGCAGCCCGGGAGTACTGCACGGCGCTCGCACGTATGTGATGCAGGACGAATGGGGCCAGACCCTTCCCTCCCACTCGATCTCGGCCGGACTCGACTATCCGGGCGTGGGGCCGGAGCACTCGTGGCTCCACGACATGGGTCGAGTCGTGTACGAACCGGTGGTCGATGCCGAGGCGATGGCCGCATTCGAGGTGCTGTGCCGCACGGAGGGGATCATTCCGGCGATCGAGACAGCACATGCGCTCGCCGGCGCCATGCGGCTCGGTCGTGAGCTCGGTCCGGACGCCGTCATCATCGTGAACCTCTCCGGTCGCGGCGACAAGGACGTCGCCACGGCAGCAGCATGGTTCGGCCTCGGCGATGCAGCACCGGTGGGCCAGCAGTGAGTCGATCCCTTGCACAGGTGTTCGCGGACGCGAAGGCCGAGGGCCGCGCCGCGCTGATCGGCTACCTGCCGGCGGGGTTCCCGACGGCTGAGCAGTCCGTGGACATGATCGCCGCGATGGTCGACGGAGGCGTGGACATCGTGGAGGTCGGGCTTCCCTACTCCGACCCGCTGATGGACGGCCCCGATATCCAGTCGGCTGTCGAGCTTGCGCTGCGCGGCGGTGCCACCACCGATGTCGTGCTGGACGTCGTGCGGCAGGTGAGCGAGTCGGGCACCACGGCCGTGGTGATGTCCTACTGGAACCCCATCGAGCGATACGGGATCGATCGATTCGCCGAGCGGCTCGCGCAGGCTGGTGGGCACGGGGTCATCACGCCGGACCTCACACCGGAGGAGGCGGAACCCTGGATTGCCGCTACGTCAGCACGTGACCTCGATCGCATCTTCCTGGTCGCGCCGTCCTCCACGGATGCCCGAATCTCGCAGGTGTCGGCGGTGACCTCGGGCTTTCTCTACGCGGCGTCGACCATGGGGGTCACCGGGGCGCGCACCACGGTCAGCTCGGCTGCGCCGGAACTCGTCGCGCGATCCCGACGGCTGACGAAGTTGCCGATCGCTGTCGGCCTGGGGGTGTCCACCGGAGCGCAGGCCGCAGACGTGGCCGCCTTCGCCGACGGCGTCATCGTGGGCTCGGCGTTCGTCCGGCGCATTCTGCAGGCGGAGACTCCCGCGGAGGCGACCGAGCAGGTCCGCGCACTGGCGCGCGATCTGGCGAGGGGTGTCCGCGGTGAGTAGCGATGCGGGCACTCGGAACCGTTGCGCCAGCACGAGCGTCAACCCCATGTGGAGATTTCGGGCACGCCGCGTACGGTGTACCGAGCACTGACCGGCCGCACTCACCTGTGGCAGGCCCGTTGAGGATCTGAGGGAGACAGAACGATGAGCGAGTCCGGCAAGAACCGCCGAGATCGGGCTGCAGCAGCCCGCAACGCTGCTCAGTCGCAGGAGCGGCGCCGCGAGCGTATGGTGCGGCTGATCGGCGCGGTAACCGTCGTCGTCGTGGTCGTGGGCATCATCGCCGTCGCACTTCTCGCCAGGGGATCCTCCGAGTCAACATCGGTCAGCCAGCCGACAGTCAACCCGGACGCGGCGCTTCCCGCAGGAGTCCTGGGGGCCGACAGCGAGCATGCGTTCGGCGTCCTCTATGGATCTGCATCGGCCGATGCCCCGGTGCTGGAGGTCTGGGAGGACTTCCAGTGCCCAGCCTGCGCCTCGGTCGAGGAGCTGAACGGTGCTGGCATTGCGGCCCTCGCGGAGGAGGGCACCGTGCAGCTGATCTGGCGTCCCGCCACGTTCCTGGACCGCGTGAACGAGGGCCGCGATGCGTCAGTCGCCAACTCCTCGACCCGTGCGACCGCTGCGTGGGGCTGCGCCATGGATGCCGGCAAGACGCGCGAGTTCCATGACGCCATCTACGCCAACCAGCCTGCTGAGGAAGGGGACGGGTGGGCTGACGATCAGTTCGTCGCACTCGCGGAGTCCTCGGGCATCACCGGAGCGGATCTGGAGACGTTCACCTCGTGCGTCGCGGACGGCACGTACCTGGACTGGGCATCCAGCAGCGGCGCGACCTTCACCACGTCGGGCATCGGCGGAACTCCGTTCGGGGTCCTCGACGGCGTGGAGGTTCCGACCCAGACGCTCGCCGATGATGCGGCTCTTCGAGCATTGATCTCCGGTGAGGCGCCCGTGGACGAGGCGGACGCGTCCTGATCCCCTTTGGCATCCCGAGTCCCGAGGTAAGTGTCTGGTACCTCGGGCCAGTGCCGCTGCGCGCCTATGCGCTGCTCATCGTGGCGGGCATCGTCGTGGCGGTCTGGTGGGGAAGTCGTCGCTATGAGGCTCGCGGGGGTTCCAAGGGCGCCATTCTTGACGTTGCCGTGTGGGCCGTGCCGTTCGGCATCGTCGGGGGGCGTCTGTACCACGTCATCTCGGACAACCAGCTGTACTTCGGGCCCGGGGGCTCGGGGCTGGCCGGTGCCGTGCGCATCTGGGACGGCGGGCTGGGCATCTGGGGAGCCGTGGCCCTGGGGGCTCTGGGCGCCTGGATCGGTGCCCGTCGTGCTGGTATCCAGCTGCCGCCGGTCGCCGACGCCATCGCCCCGGGCATCGCGCTGGCCCAGGCGATCGGGCGTTGGGGCAACTGGTTCAACTCCGAGCTCTTCGGGGCGCCGACCGATGTGCCCTGGGGCCTGGAGATCGCGGTCGGGAATCGGCCCAGCGGGTACGAGGAGTTCGCCACCTTCCATCCGACCTTCCTGTACGAGTCGCTCTGGCTGATCGGCATGGTGCTGGTCCTCGTCTGGGCGGATCGACGGTTCCAGATGGGACACGGCCGGGTCTTCGCGCTCTACGTCCTGCTCTACACCGCAGGCCGTGTGTGGATCGAGGCGCTGCGCATCGACACCGCCAACACCATCTTCGGTCTGCGCCTGAACATCTGGACGTCGCTGCTCGTGGGTCTGGGCGCGCTGCTGTACCTCGTGATCTCGGCTCGCCGGCATCCCGGCCGTGAGACCAGCCTCACTCGGCCGTCAAGGCGGTCGGACGAGCCGGATACCGCTCCTGTCGGGTAGCATGAGGGGGTTCGGGCCAACGTCGTCCCGTCGCATGTGCTTGTAGTTCACGTGCGTATGTAGTTCATATGCGTCGGCAGTTCACCTCCGGGTGCGTTGCCGGCGAAGTCCGGACGACGACAGGATGCCCGCCTTGATTCCCACGCCAGAGTTCCCCCGTGCGCATTCGCCTGCAGGCATGTTCCAGTCGTCCGTGCAGCCCGCTCCTCAGGGTCTCTACGACGGGCTCAGTGAGCACGACGCCTGCGGGGTGGCCTTCGTCGCCACGCTGACCGGCGTTCCCTCGCATGACATCGTCGACAAGGCGCTCACGGCTCTGCGCAACCTCGAGCATCGTGGTGCCTCCGGGGCCGAGCCTGACAGCGGCGACGGTGCCGGGATTCTGCTGCAGGTGCCTGACCGCCTCATGCGCGAGACGGTCGATGTGGAACTGCCCGACGCCGGGGGCTACGCGGTGGGAATCGGCTTCATGCCCCGCGACACGAACGAGGCCGATCGCGTCCGAGCTGCCGTCTCTGACATCGCACAGCAGGAGGGGCTGCGGGTGCTGGGGTGGCGGCCCTGCCCCATCGACCCCGAGTTGATCGGTGCGACGGCGCGGGACGCCATGCCGGACTTCGAGTACCTGTTCGTCGCGTCGGAGTTCGGCGAGCTTGCCGGTCTGGAGCTCGATCGACGTGCCTTTGCCCTGCGCAAGCGGATCGAGCGTGAACTCGGCGTGTACTTCGCGTCGTTGTCGGCCCGCACCATCGTCTACAAGGGCATGCTCACCACCGGCCAGCTCGAGCCCTTCTACCCGGAGCTCTCTGATCCGCGCATGGAGTCCGCGCTAGCACTCGTGCATTCGCGGTTCTCCACGAACACGTTCCCGTCCTGGGCGCTGGCTCATCCGTACCGCTTCATCTCGCACAACGGCGAGATCAATACGGTCAAGGGCAATCGCAACTGGATGCAGGCACGTGAGGCCATGCTCACGTCAGATGTGATCCCGGGTGACATCACTCGGCTGTTCCCGATCTGCACTCCCGGTGCCAGCGACTCGGCGTCCTTCGACGAGGTGCTGGAGCTGCTGCACCTGTCGGGCCGCGAGCTGCCGCATGCAGTGCTGATGATGATTCCGGAGGCGTGGGAGAACAACCCGTCGATGGACCCTGCGCGTCGGGCGTTCTACGAGTACCACGCGAACTTCATGGAGCCGTGGGACGGTCCTGCCAATGTCTGCTTCACCGATGGCACGCAGATCGGCGCAGTGCTCGATCGCAACGGCCTTCGCCCTGGGCGCTTCTGGGTGACCGATGACGGGCTGGTCGTGCTGGGCTCCGAGGCGGGCGTCCTCGACATCGACCCGGCATCCATCGTCCGCAAGGGGCGCCTTCAGCCGGGGCACATGTTCTTGGTGGACACCCTCGCGGGTCGCATTATCGAGGACGAGGAGATCAAGGCACAGCTCGCAGCCGAGCACCCCTATGAGGCATGGCTGCAGGCAGGTCTGATCCATCTGGAGGACCTGCCGGAGCGCGAGCATGTGGTGCACACCTCGGAGTCCGTCGCCCGCCGTCAGCAGACGTTCGGATACACCGAGGAGGAACTGCGCATCCTGCTCGAGCCGATAGCGCGCTCGGGGGCGGAGGCCATCGGCTCCATGGGCACCGATACGCCGATCGCCGTGCTCTCGGATCGCCCTCGCATGCTCTTCGACTACTTCGCGCAGCTCTTTGCGCAGGTCACGAACCCCCCGCTCGACGCGATTCGCGAGGAGATCGTGACGTCGCTGTCGAGCATCATCGGCCCGGAGGGCAACCTCCTCGAGCCGTCACCGGAGCACTGCCGTCAGGTGGTCCTGCCCTTCCCGGTCATCGACAACGACGAGCTGAGCAAGGTCCTGCACATCAATCAGGACGGCAACTTCTCGACCTTCGCGGGTGTCCGCATCTCGGGTCTGTACCCGGTGGCCGGTGGGGGTGCGGCCCTCGAGCGTCGGCTGCAGGAGATCTTCAACGAGGTGGATGCGGTCATCCGCCAGGGCAAGAGGTTCATCGTCCTGTCCGATCGCGACAGCGATGCCCAGCGAGCGCCGATCCCCTCGCTGCTGCTGACGGCGGCGGTGCATCACCACCTGGTCCGCACCAAGACCCGCACCATGGTCGGGCTGCTCGTCGAGGCCGGGGACGTGCGTGAGGTGCATCACGTAGCCCTGCTCGTGGGCTATGGAGCCGCCGCGGTCAATCCCTACCTGGCCCTCGAGACGACCGAGGACCTCGCCCGCAAGGGAGTCCTGGGCGACATCGCGCCGGAGAAGGCCATGCGCAACGTGGTCAAGGGGCTGGGCAAGGGCCTGCTCAAGGTCATGTCCAAGATGGGTGTGTCCACCGTCGCGTCCTATCGAGGTGCGCAGATCTTCGAAGCGGTCGGACTGTCCTCGGAGGTCGTCGACGCCTACTTCACCGGAACGGCGTCAAAGCTGGGTGGAGTCGGTCTCGACGTCATCGCGGAGGAGGTGGCCCGTCGGCACCAGGTGGCCTACCCGCCGTCGGGCATTGCTCCGGCCCACCGCACGCTGACCGTGGGAGGGGAGTACCAGTGGCGGCGCGAGGGTGAGCCACACCTGTTCGACCCGGAGACGGTGTTCCGCCTTCAGCATGCCACGCGCAACAAGCGCTTCGACATCTTCCGCCAGTACTCGCAGCGCGTCGACGAGCAATCCGAGCACCTGATGACGCTCCGTGGCCTGTTCGGGCTGAAAGAGGGCGTGCGCCCGCCGGTGCCGCTCGATGAGGTCGAGCCTGCCTCGGAGATCGTCAAGCGCTTCTCCACGGGCGCCATGTCCTACGGTTCGATCTCTCAGGAGGCCCACGAGACCCTGGCGATCGCCATGAATCGCTTGGGCGCGAAGTCGAACACAGGTGAGGGCGGCGAGGATCCCGAGCGCTTCGTTCCGATGGCCAACGGTGACTCCAAGCGCTCGGCGATCAAGCAGGTCGCCTCCGGTCGCTTCGGCGTCACCAGCGAGTATCTGGTCAACAGCGATGACATCCAGATCAAGATGGCTCAGGGCGCCAAGCCCGGTGAGGGCGGTCAGCTGCCCGGACACAAGGTGTACCCGTGGGTCGCCAAGACCCGGCACTCGACGCCCGGTGTGGGCTTGATCTCGCCACCGCCGCACCATGACATCTACTCGATCGAGGATCTGGCGCAGTTGATCCACGATCTCAAGAACGCCAATCCCGCTGCCCGCATCCACGTGAAGCTCGTGGCCGAGGTCGGCGTCGGCACGGTCGCGGCAGGGGTTGCCAAGGCGCATGCCGACGTCATCTTGATCTCCGGTCACGACGGGGGCACCGGCGCCTCGCCGCTGACCTCCCTGAAGCACGCGGGCGGACCTTGGGAGCTCGGGCTCGCCGAGACCCAGCAGACCCTCCTGCTGAACGGCTTGCGCGATCGCGTTGTCGTGCAGACGGACGGCCAGCTGAAGACCGGCCGCGATGTCGTCATCGCTGCACTCCTTGGCGCTGAGGAGTTCGGCTTTGCCACCGCTCCGCTCGTAGTCAGCGGGTGCATCATGATGCGTGTGTGCCATCTGGACACCTGCCCAGTCGGCATCGCCACCCAGAATCCGGTGCTCCGCGAGCGCTTCTCCGGCAAGCCCGAGTTCGTCGAGACCTTCTTCGAGTACATCGCTGAGGAGGTGCGCGAGCTGCTGGCTGCCCTGGGTTTCCGGACCCTGCAGGAGGCGGTGGGCCACGCGGACCTGATCGACGCCGACCGTGCTGTCACGCACTGGAAGGCCTCCGGCCTCGACCTCAGCCCGATCCTGCACGTGCCGGACATGGGGCCCGACGTGATCCGGCATCAGGCGACCGAGCAGGATCACGGGCTCGACAAGGCCCTCGATCGCGAGCTGATCTCCCTGTGTGCCCCGGCTCTCGACAGTGGTGAGCCGGTGCGCGCGCAGCTGGCCATCCGCAATGTCAATCGCACGGTCGGGACGATGCTCGGCTCCGAGGTCACTCGCCGCCACGGTGGTGCTGGCCTGCCGGACGGCACCATCGACCTGACTCTGATCGGCTCGGCGGGACAGTCCTTCGGGGCGTTCGTTCCGTGCGGAGTGACGCTCCGACTCGAGGGCGATGGGAACGACTACATCGGCAAGGGCCTGTCCGGAGGGCGCATCATCGTGCGTCCCCACCGGGAGGCCACGTTGGTCGCGGAGGAGAACATCATCGCGGGCAACGTCATCGCCTACGGGGCCACTGCTGGAGAGATCTTCATCCGGGGGCGTGTGGGCGAGCGGTTCTGCGTTCGCAACTCCGGTGCGACTGCGGTCGTCGAAGGGGTGGGCGACCATGCGCTCGAGTACATGACCGGCGGAGTGGCGGTCATCCTCGGGCCCACGGGCCGCAACCTCGGAGCGGGAATGTCCGGTGGCATCGCGTACGTGCTCGACCTCGATCCAGAACGCGTCAACACCGAGATGATCGACCTCGAGTCGCTGGGCACGGAAGACTATGAGCGACTCCAAGGGGTGCTCACGCGCCATGCGGAGGAGACGGATTCCTCCGTGGCCCGTGCGCTTCTGGCGGACTGGCCGTCCTCGGCGCGGAGGTTCACGCTCATCATGCCCAGGGACTACAAGCGCGTGCTCCGGCTGGCGGCGGAGGCCGAGCAGAAGGGCCAGGACCCGATGCTGGCGATCATGGGAGGACTCAATGGCTGATCCGCGAGGTTTTCTGACCACCGAACGGGAGCTGCCTGCTCGACGTCCCGTGGATGTCCGCATCCAGGACTGGCGAGAGGTGTACGAGCCGTTCGAGGCCGAGAGTCTGGAGAAGCAGGCCGGACGCTGCATGGACTGCGGAATCCCGTTCTGTCACAACGGGTGTCCGCTCGGCAATCTCATTCCCGAGTGGAACGACCTGGTGTGGCATCACGACTGGCGTGATGCCATCGAGCGGCTGCACGCGACCAACAACTTTCCCGAGTTCACCGGGCGGCTGTGCCCCGCTCCGTGTGAGACAGCATGCGTTCTGGGCATCAACCAGGATCCCGTGACGATCAAGCAGGTCGAGGTATCCATCGTCGACCGGGCGTGGGACGAGGGTTGGGTGACCCCGCAGCCGCCGGACCGACTCACGGGCAAGACGGTTGCGGTCATCGGATCGGGTCCGGCCGGCCTGGCCGCCGCTCAGCAGCTGGCTCGGGCAGGTCACACGGTGGCGGTGTTCGAGCGCGCCGATCGCATTGGCGGGCTGCTGCGTTACGGGATCCCGGAGTTCAAGATGGAGAAGCGCCATCTGGACCGCCGCCTGACGCAGATGGCGGCCGAGGGCGTCAAGTTCCGTCCCGGCGTCGAGGTGGGCATCGACATCACCGGCCAGGACCTGCGCCAGCGCTACGACGCCGTGGTCGTTGCCGTGGGCGCCACCCAGTGGCGTGACCTCGAGGTTCCCGGCCGCGAGCTGTCGGGCATCTATCAGGCCATGGAGTTCCTCCCGCTCGCCAACCGGGTGCAGGAGGGCGACTTCGAGCAGGCGCCGATCGACGTGGCAGGCAAGCATGTGGTGATCCTCGGTGGTGGGGATACCGGAGCGGACTGCCTGGGCACCTCGCATCGTCAGGGGGCCGCCTCGGTCACCCAGCTGGAGATCATGCCGACTCCGCCGGAGACACGTCCCGAGGGTCAGCCATGGCCGACATACCCCATGACGTACCGGGTATCGAGCGCCCATGAGGAGGGTGGCGAGCGGGTCTTCGCGGTATCCACGGAGCGATTCCTGGACGACGGTCACGGCAATGTCCGAGCGCTGGAACTGGTCGAGGTGGAGGCGCACGAGGGGGGCTTCCGACCGGTGGAGAGCTCGCGTCGCGAGATTCCCGCGGACGTCGTCTTCCTCGCCATGGGCTTCGTCGGCCCGGAGGCCGGCAGCATCAGCGAGCAACTGGGCCTTCCGGTGACCGATCGCGGGGCACTGGCGCGCGAGGCCGACTACTCGACCCCGGTGCCGGGAGTCTTCGTGGCGGGCGATGCCGGCCGCGGGCAGTCGCTCATCGTCTGGGCCATCGCCGAGGGACGGGCGGCGGCCGCCAGCGTGGATGCCTTCCTGATGGGCACGACGAACCTGCCCTCGCCGATCCCGTCCACGGCTCGCCAGCTGCTGGTCTGACGGCGTCGGGATGCAATCGCTTACGGATAGGGTGTGAGGCATGCGTCGCGCCAAGATCGTTGCCACCCTCGGACCGGCCACAAGCACCGCTGAAGCGATCGAGGGGCTGGTTGCGGCGGGCATGGACGTCGCCCGACTGAACCTGTCACATGGCGACTATGCCGACCACGAGTCCGTCTATGCGCTGGTTCGGGCGGCCTCGGATGCGGCCGGCCGCGGAGTAGGCATCCTGGTCGACCTGCAAGGGCCGAAGATCCGACTCGGCAGGTTCGCCTCCGGTCCGGTGCTGCTGGAGTCCGGCGATGTCTTCATCGTCACCACAGACGATGTCCCCGGCGATCGCGAGAAGGTGTCGACGACATACGCAGGACTCCCGGGAGACGTCTCGGTGGGGGATGTCGTGCTCGTCGATGACGGGCGCATCGAGCTGCGGGTGACCAAGGTCGAGGGCAATGACGTGCACACGGTCGTGGTCGAGGGGGGTCGGGTCTCGGACAACAAGGGATTCAACCTGCCCGGTGTCGCGGTGAGCGTCCCAGCCCTGTCGGACAAGGACAAGGCCGATCTCCGCTGGGCGCTGCGCACCGGCGCCGACATGATCGCCCTGTCCTTCGTGCGATCGGCCGCTGACATCGTCGATGTCCACGCCATCATGGACGATGAGGGGATTCGAATTCCGGTGCTGGCCAAGGTCGAGAAGCCGCAGGCCATCGAGAACCTCGAGGAGATCATCGCCGCCTTCGACGGCGTGATGGTGGCGCGTGGAGACCTGGGGGTCGAGCTTCCCCTGGAGGCCGTCCCGCTCGTCCAGAAGCGGGCGATCCAGTTGTGTCGTGAGGCGTCCAAGCCGGTCATCGTCGCGACCCAGATGCTCGATTCCATGGCCGTCGCCAATCGGCCTACCCGGGCCGAGGCGAGCGATGTGGCCAACGCGGTCCTCGACGGTGCCGATGCGCTGATGCTGTCCGGCGAGACGAGCGTCGGCCATCATCCGAATCTGGTCGTCGAGACCATGGCTCGCATCATTGAGCACGTCGAGACTTGGGCCCTCCATGAGCTCCCCAATCTCTCGGACCCCTGGACCGGCTCCACGGCGCGCGCCCTCACGCACGCGGCCGTGGGTGTTGCCGAGGGAGTCGATGCGACCCACCTGATCGCCTTCACCGAGACCGGCTCGTCCGCTCGCCTGATCGCACGCTGGCGCAGTCGCACTCCGATCCTCGCCTTCACCCCGAATCCGCGCACTCGAAGCCAGCTCTCTCTCGTCTGGGGTGTGGAGACCTTCCTGGTGGCGCAGGTCAAGCACACCGACGACATGGTCCGTCAGGTGGACAAAGCCCTTCTTGACATCGGCCGCGCCACGATCGGCGACCGCGTCGTGATCGTCGCCGGTGTGCCCCCGGGCGTTCCGGGCACGACCAATGGCATGCGGGTCCACAAGATGGGCAGTGCAGGCCCCGCCGGTGGGGTGTGACGAACCGATGTCTCGGCGCACGAGTGGACGGTCGTCCCTCGTGCACTAGGCTGCTGCTGTTTGACAACCTTTAAGCCCGTCCGGAGAGGCGGGGAAGGGAGTCCGTATGGATTCGCGCGCGCGCGTCGTTCTCGACGAGGCCGATATCGGCCGTGCCATTCGCCGCATTGCCCACGAGATTGTGGAGAAGGCCCGCGGCTCTGACGATCTGATCCTGCTGGGGATTCCCACGCGCGGAGTTGCACTGGCGAACCGGATCGCCTCGGCCATCGGAGAGATCGAGGGGACGCAGGTTCCGGTCGGATCCCTGGACATCACGCTCTACCGTGACGACCTGCGGCTGCGACCGGCCCGTGCGCTGGAGATCACGTCCATCCCAGCGGGCGGCATCGACGCCAAAGTGGTCGTCCTTGTCGACGATGTGCTCTTCTCCGGGCGGACGGTCCGGGCGGCCCTTGACGCACTCAATGACATCGGTCGCCCCGCGGCCGTGCGCCTTGCCGTCCTGGTCGATCGTGGGCACCGCGAACTGCCCATCCGTCCGGACTACGTCGGCAAGAACCTTCCGACCTCCCACAGTGAGCAGGTCCGAGTCGAACTCGACGAGGTGGACGGCACCGACCGCGTCGCGATCCTCGGCGAGGTCGAGGACGGGGCCGCCGGATGAAGCATCTGCTCTCCACTGCCGACCTCAGTCGTGAGGAGGCGGTTCTCATCCTCGACACCGCGGCCGAGCTCGCTGCGGTGACCGACCGATCGGTCAAGAAGCTGCCGACCCTGCGTGGTCGCACCGTGGTGAACCTCTTCTTCGAGGACTCGACGCGCACGCGGATCTCGTTCGAGCTGGCGGCCAAGCGGCTCTCTGCTGACGTCATCAACTTCGCCGCGAAGGGATCATCGGTCTCCAAGGGAGAGAGCCTCAAGGACACGGCACTGACGCTCGAGGCGATGGGAGCCGACGCCGTCGTGATCAGGCATGGCTCCAGCGGAGCTCCCCACCGGCTGGCCAACTCCGACTGGATCCAGGGATCAGTGATCAATGCCGGAGACGGCACCCACGAGCATCCGACCCAGGCCCTCCTCGACGCGTTCACGCTCCGCCGACACCTGCGTTCTGGAGCAGGGGACCTCTCCGGCATCCGGGTAGCGATCGTGGGTGACATCCTGCACAGCCGTGTGGCGAGATCGAACGTGCTCCTGCTGAAGACCCTGGGCGCTGAAGTCACGGTCGTGGCTCCGCCCACCCTGATGCCCTACGGTGTCGAATCGTGGCCGTGCCACACGTCCTACTCGATCGATGACGTGCTGCCGGACGTCGACGCGATCATGATGCTGAGAGTTCAGGCCGAACGCATGCAGGCGGCCTACTTCCCCTCGTCGCTGGAGTACTCCCGCATGTTCGGCCTCGACTCTGCCCGCGTTGCCCGACTTCCGGAGCACGCGATCGTGATGCACCCGGGACCCATGAACCGCGGGATGGAGATCTCCGCGGATGTTGCCGACTCGCCGCGCTCAGTCATGGTCGAGCAGGTGACCAACGGCGTCAGCGTCCGCATGGCCGTGATGTACCTGCTGCTCGGTGGAATGCAAGAGGAGATCTGATGACACTGGTGGTCCGAGGCGTTCGACCGTACGGAGAGGACGCCGTCGACATCGTCGTCTCGGACGGCGTGATCGTCGAACTCGCCCCGCCGGGAACAGCGGCCGGAGAGATCGTCGACGCGGATGGCCTGGTGGCCCTTCCGGGCTTCGTCGATCTGCACACGCATCTGCGTGAGCCCGGCCGCGAGGACGCGGAGACCGTTCGCACGGGCTCCCAGGCAGCCGCTCTCGGCGGTTTCACCTGCGTGCATGCCATGGCCAACACCAGTCCTGTGGCCGACACGGCGGGCGTCGTCGAGCAGGTATGGCGCCTGGGTCAGGAGGCCGGGCTTGTCGATGTGCGACCGGTGGGTGCCGTCACGGTGGGCCTGGGCGGCGAGCGGATGGCCGAGCTGGGGGCGATGGCCCACAGCGCGGCACAGGTGCGGGTGTTCAGCGACGACGGCAAGTGCGTTCATGACGCAGTGCTGATGAGGCGTGCTCTGGAGTACGTCAAGGCCTTCGACGGCGTCGTGGCCCAGCATGCGCAGGAGCCGAGGCTCACCGAGAACGCCCAGATGAACGAGAGCGAGCTCTCCGGACGGCTTGGACTGGTGGGCTGGCCAGCGGTGGCAGAGGAGGCGATCATCGCGCGCGATGTACTGCTCGCCGAGCATGTCGGGTCGCGGCTGCACGTATGCCATCTCTCCACGGCAGGCTCGGTGGAGGTGGTGCGCTGGGCCAAGGCGAGGGGAGTGCAGGTCACTGCCGAGGTCACGCCCCACCATTTGGTGCTCACCGAGGACCTCGTTGCGACGTATGACCCGGTCTACAAGGTGAATCCGCCGCTGCGCACGGCCGAGGATGTCGGTGCGCTCAGGGAGGCGCTGGCCGACGGCACCATCGACATCATCGCGACCGATCACGCGCCGCACCCGCATGAGGACAAGGACTGCGAGTGGGCTGCCGCCGCCATGGGAATGCTGGGTCTGGAGACGGCCTTCGGGGTGGCAATGGAAACCATGGTCGTGCCAGGTCGCCTCTCGTGGCGAGAGCTAGCGCAGCGTATGTCGGCGGCCCCTGCACGCATCGGTGGTGTGCGCACTCAAGGTCATGAGCTGATTCCCGGTGCGGTGGCCAACATCGCCGTGGTGGATCCCGAGGGCACGTACCTCGTCGATCCCACCAAGCTCGCCTCCAAGAGCCGCAACTCGCCCTACGCCGGCCGCACGCTTCCCGGCCGCGTCGTGCACACGATCTATGCAGGAACTCCTACCGTGCTGGACGGTGCTCTCTCATGAGGTGGGAGGACTACACCGAGCAGGCCCAGGTCACCGACCTGCCTCAGCGACTGCTGCTCGTCGGAATTCTGGTTCTGCTGATCCTGCTGGCGCTGCTGGCGATGCGGCGAGGGTGGAAGAACCGGCAGCGTCGCCAAGGCGACCTTCCTGCACCTGCGGATGCGCCCGGTGAAGACTGGCAGCTCGGCACAGCGGTGCCCGGCCTGTTCGCAGGAACCGGAGTCCAGGGCGACTGGCTCGATCGCATCGCTGTCCATGATCTCGGTGTCCGCAGTCGATGCTCCCTCTCCTGGGGTTCGGAGGGGCTGTGGCTGGAGCGCCAGGGAGCCCGGAGTCTTGCGATCCCCGCGGCCGACATCGTCGGAGTGAGAGCCGATCGTGGGGTGGCGGGAACAGTGCGCGCCAAGGATGGGATGGTCGTGGTCACCTGGCGGCTGGGGGACCGACTTCTCGACACTGGTTTCCGGGCGGATGTGTCCGGCGATCACGGCACTGTGTTGGATGGCCTCATGGCCACGTTTGCGACAGGAGCCCGATGACCCGCACAGCCCGGCCACCCGCCGTCCTCGTCCTCGAGGACGGCCGCACCATGCACGGCGACGCCTACGGCGCGGTCGGCACGACCTTTGGCGAGGCCGTGTTCTCAACGGGCATGAGCGGCTACCAGGAGACCCTCACTGATCCCTCGTACCGCGGGCAGGTCGTCGTCATGACCGCCCCGCATATCGGCAACACCGGGATGAACGACGAGGACCCTGAGTCCGAGCGCATCTGGGTCTCCGGCTACGTCGTGCGCGATCCCTCGCGCATCGTCTCGAACTGGCGCGCCCGCAGGAGCCTGGAGGACGATCTCGTCGACCAGTGCATCGTGGGCATCAGCGGAATAGACACGAGAGCCTTGACCCGGCACCTGCGCGAGCGGGGAGCCATGCGAGTGGGCATCTTCAGCGGACCTGATGCGGACGCGACCCCAGAGCAGCTGGTCGCGCGTGTGCAGGCGAGCCCGTCGATGGCTGGCGCCAACCTGACCGAGGACGTCACCACGGCGGAGCCGTACGTGATCCCGGCCGTGGGGGAGCGGACCTTCACCGTCGTGGCCGTCGATCTGGGCATCAAGTCGATGACCCCGCACCAGATGGCCCAGCGTGGCATGGAGGTCCATGTCGTCCCTGCGAGCTGGACGGTCGATCAGATTCTGGCGCTGTCGCCTGATGGGGTCTTCTTCTCCAATGGGCCCGGCGACCCGGCGACTGCCGATCACGCGGTCAGCGTCATGCGCGAACTGCTGTCCCAGCGCATACCGGTTTTCGGCATCTGCTTCGGCAATCAGATTCTCGGCCGGGCGCTGGGCCTGGGCACCTACAAGCTCCGCTACGGCCACCGCGGGATCAACCAGCCGGTGATGGATCTGGCGACGCGGCGGGTCGAGGTCACGGCGCACAATCACGGGTTCGCCGTCGACGCCCCACGCGACGGTGCGTTCGACACTCCCTACGGTCGCGCCACGGTGAGTCATGTCTGCCTCAACGACGACGTGGTCGAGGGTCTGAGGTGCCTGGATGCACCAGCCTTCAGCGTCCAGTACCACCCGGAGGCAGCGGCCGGTCCCCATGATGCGGACTACCTGTTCGATGAATTCGCTCAGCTCATGGCCCAAGCACAGGAAGGGCGGAGCGCCTGATGCCGCGTCGCGAGGACATTCAGTCAGTCATGGTGATCGGATCCGGTCCCATCGTCATCGGACAGGCATGCGAGTTCGACTACTCGGGCACGCAGGCCTGCCGTGTCCTGCGTGACGAGGGCCTTCGCGTGGTGCTCGTCAACTCCAATCCGGCGACCATCATGACCGATCCGGAGTTCTCCGACGCGACGTACATCGAGCCCATCACCTCGGAGTTCCTCGAGCGCATCATTGCCAAGGAGCGTCCCGATGCGCTGCTGCCGACTCTGGGCGGACAGACGGCGCTGAACGCCGCGATCGCCCTGCACCGCAACGGGGTGCTGGAGAAGTACGGAGTCGAGCTCATCGGAGCCGATGTCGACGCCATCGAGCGCGGCGAGAATCGTGAGCTCTTCCGAGGCATCGTCGAGCAGGTCGGCGCGGAGAGCGCCCGATCGGCGATCTGCCACTCCCTGGATGACTGCCTCGCCGCGGTAGATGACCTCGGCTATCCGGTGGTCGTTCGACCCTCCTTCACGATGGGCGGCTCCGGCTCCGGTATCGCCTACGACGAGTCCGACCTCAGGCGTATCGCTGGGGCCGGCCTCCAGGCCAGTCCGACCTCGGAGGTGCTTCTCGAGGAGTCGATCATCGGCTGGAAGGAGTACGAGCTGGAGCTGATGCGCGATCGCCACGACAATGTCGTGGTCGTGTGCTCGATCGAGAACGTCGATCCCATGGGGGTGCACACGGGTGATTCGATCACTGTGGCGCCGGCGCTCACGCTGACCGACCGCGAGTATCAGCGGCTCCGCGATGTCGGCATCGACATCATTCGGGCGGTCGGCGTCGACACGGGCGGGTGCAACATCCAATTCGCGGTGAACCCGGAGGACGGCCGGCTCATCGTGATCGAGATGAATCCGCGAGTGTCCCGTTCCTCAGCACTGGCTTCGAAGGCGACCGGATTCCCGATCGCGAAGATCGCCGCTCGACTGGCCATCGGCTACACGCTCGACGAGATCCCCAACGACATCACGCAGGAGACGCCAGCTTCATTCGAGCCGACCCTGGACTACATCGTGGTCAAGGTGCCGCGCTTCGCCTTCGAGAAGTTCCCGCAGGCCGACCAGACCCTCACGACCACCATGAAGAGCGTCGGCGAGGCCATGGCGATCGGCCGCAACTTCGCCGAGGCACTGCAGAAGGCCCTCCGATCACTTGAGAAGCCGGATGCCGTCTTCTCCTGGCCGGCAGACCGTTCGGAGGTGGATGTCCCCGCCCTGCTGGAGACCATCCGCGTTCCTCGCGACGGTCGACTCGCGCAGGTTCAGCGGGTGCTGTGGGCGGGTGCTGGCATCGATGCGGTCCACGAGGCGACTCGAATCGACCCATGGTTCCTGGACCAGATCTGCCAGATCAACGAGATGGCCGATGCCATCAGGGGGGCCGAGTCCCTCGACCGTCGGCTTCTTCTGCAGGCCAAGCGTCAGGGCTTCTCCGACCGGCAGGTGGCGCAGCTTCGCGGGCTCTTTGAGGCTGATGTCCGGGAGATCCGGCACGAGTACGGCCTTCGTCCGGTCTACAAGACCGTCGACACGTGCGCGGCGGAATTCGCGGCCCGCACCCCGTACCACTACTCGTCCTACGACGAGGAGAACGAGGCGGAGCCGAGCGACCGCGACAAGGTGATCATCCTGGGCTCGGGCCCCAACCGCATCGGTCAGGGCATCGAGTTCGACTACTCATGCGTGCACGCGGCCCTCACGCTCCGCGATGCTGGCTACGAGACCATCATGGTCAACTGCAACCCCGAGACAGTCTCGACCGACTACGACACGTCCGACCGGCTCTACTTCGAACCGCTGACCCTCGAGGACGTCCTCGAGGTGGTGCACTCCGAGCAGCAGCGGGGGAACCTGATCGGCGTGGTCGTGCAGCTCGGTGGCCAGACGCCGCTGGGGCTGGCGCAGGGGCTCAAGGATGCCGGGGTGCCGGTGATCGGCACGAGCCCGGAGTCCATCCACCTTGCTGAGGAGCGCGGAGCTTTTGGCCGAGTGCTCGCTGAGGCTGGCCTGCTGGCCCCGAAGCATGGCACGGCGTTCACGTTCGACGAGGCCAAGGCGATTGCCGCCGAGGTCGGCTATCCCGTGCTGGTGCGTCCGAGTTATGTGCTGGGCGGCCGCGGCATGGAGATCGTCTATGACGACGTCATGCTCGCCGACTATCTCTCGCGGGCCACGGACATCAATCCCGAGCATCCGGTCCTCGTCGATCGTTTCCTTGACGATGCCGTCGAGATCGACGTCGATGCCATCTATGACGGACACGATCTCTACCTCGCCGGCGTCATGGAGCACATCGAGGAGGCAGGCATCCATTCGGGCGACTCGGCCTGCGCCCTGCCGCCCATCACCCTCGGTGCCGAGGACATCACCCGCATCCGCGAGGCGACGCTGGCGATCGCCCGTGGGGTGGGGGTGCGCGGACTGCTCAATGTCCAGTACGCCATGGCCGGGGACATCCTCTACGTCCTCGAGGCCAATCCGCGGGCCTCGCGCACGGTGCCCTTCGTATCCAAGGCCACGGCGGTGTCCGTCGCAAAGGCGGCGGCCCGGGTCATGGTCGGCCAGTCAGTGGCGCAACTGCGTCGCGATGGCATCCTTCCCGAGCGCGGTGACGGTGGCTCCATGCCTCAGGGGGCAGCGATCTCGGTCAAGGAGGCAGTGCTGCCCTTCGGCCGCTTCCATGGGGTCGACACCGTCCTGGGGCCGGAGATGAAGTCGACCGGCGAGGTCATGGGGATCGACAACTCCTTTGGAACGGCGTTTGCAAAGTCGCAGGACGCGGCCTTCGCCGGCGGGCTGCCGACATCGGGCACGGCCTTTGTATCGCTCGCGAATCGCGACAAGCGCAGCGCGATCTTCCCGGTCAAGCGACTGTCCGACCTGGGCTTCCGGATTCTGGCGACGTCGGGCACGGCAGCCGTGCTGCGGCGCAATGGCGTGCCCGTCGATGAGGTGCGCAAGCAGTACGAGGGGCGCGGACCAGACGGTGAGCCCACGACCGTCGACGCGATCCTGGCCGGTGACATCCAGCTCATCATCAACACCCCCTACGGAGTCGGTCCTCGGCTGGATGGCTATGAGATCCGCACGGCGGCGGTCATCCGCGGGGTGCCCTGCATCACCACGGTGCAGGGTCTGGCTGCAGCAGTGCAGGGCATTGACTCCCTCCAGCATGAGGAGCCGACGGTGCGCTCACTGCAGGAGCACGGCGCGGACCTCGCCGCTCTGCGACAGCGTGACGATGCACTGGCGGTCTCCCGCGAACTGGCCGACCAGTCGGCAGGGGAGGGGCGCTGATCATGGCGGTTCAGGTCCGAGGAGAGATCCTCGATGTCCGCAGGGCGGGCGCGTATCACGTGCTGTCGCTCACTGCTCCGGGCATCTCCGAGAATGTGAAGCCGGGGCAGTTCCTCACCCTCGGCATAGGCGGCGAGGAGTCGAGCATGCTGCTTCGTCGCGCCTTCGCCATTCATCGGGTGCAGTCGCGGGGGGTCTACGGCGGAACCCTCGACATCGTCGTCGGTGTGCACGGCAAGGGCACGAAGTGGCTCGTGGATCGTCGACGGCACGACCCGATCGACATCGTGGGCCCGCTGGGGCGGCCGTTCGTCCTGCCCAAGGAGCCGGTGTCCACCGTCCTGGTCGGCGGGGGCTACGGCTCGGCCCCGCTGTTCATGCTGGCTGAGCAGCTGCGCGAGCGCGGATGTCGCGTCGACGTGATCCTGGGTGCAGCGACAGAGGAGAAGCTCTTCGGGGCGCTTGAGCTCAAGCGGCTGGCGTCCACTCTCACCATCACGACCGACGACGGCTCCCTCGGCCAGCGTGGTCGCGTGACCGACGTCCTAGGTTCCTTGATGCAGGCCAACGACACTGCCGTGGTCTATGCCTGCGGACCGATGCCCATGCTGCAGCGCGTGGCAGAGATCGCGTCGGATCAACAGGCGTACAGCCAGTGCGCGGTCGAGGAGGCCATGGCCTGTGGCATCGGGGTGTGCATGACGTGTGTGCTGCCCGTCATCGGGGAGGACGGCGTGACGCGCATGCTGCGCGCCTGCACCGAGGGCCCGGTCTTCCGAGGCGACCGTGTCCGGTGGTCCGACGTTGGGACGATCCCCCCGGACACCCTCGGTGCCCCGACGGCAGGAGGTCACTGATGACGCGTGCATTGATCAAGGGGCCGGTCGGCGATGCTGCCCTTCCAGAGGTCGACATGTCTACGTCGCTGGGCGGGCTGGCCCTGCCAGCCCCGATCCTGACGGCATCGGGCTGCGCGGCGTCGGGACGTGAGCTCGATCAGTTCTTCGACCTCACGAGCATCGGCGCGATCGTCACCAAGAGCATCATGCTCAATCCCCGTTCCGGCAGAGCGACACCGCGCATGGCGGAGACGCCAAGCGGAATGCTCAATTCGATCGGGCTGCAGGGGCCGGGTATCGATCGGTTCATCGAGCATGACCTAGCGTGGCTGGAGGAGCGCGGTGCCCGCGTGATCGTCTCCATCGCCGGTGGCACGGTCGACGAGTACGGCAAGCTCGCCGCCAGGCTTCGGACTGTGCGGAGCGTCGCGGCGATTGAGGTCAACATCTCCTGCCCGAACGTCGAGGATCGCGGACAGGTATTCGCCTGTCGGGCTGGTTCGGCATCGGATGTGGTGCATGCGGTCCGTCGGCACAGCGATCCGCGCATGCCGCTGTTCGCGAAGCTCTCTCCCGATGTCACCGACATCGTCGAGATCACGGATGCGGTGGTGCGAGCGGGTGCCACGGGGGTGTCGGTGATCAACACGGTCCTGGGCATGGTGATCGACACCGACACGATGCGTCCGCACCTGGCAGGAGTCACGGGCGGTCTCTCGGGCCCGGCCATCCGTCCGGTGGCGGTCCGCTGCATCTGGCAGATCCGCCAGGCCTTCCCTCAGCTGCCGATCATCGGCATGGGAGGTGTGCGTAGCGGGAAGGACGCCCTCGAGTTCGTGCTCGCTGGGGCCAATGCCGTCTCGGTCGGCACCGCCGTCTTCCACGACCCGTCGGCACCGTCTCGGATTCAGATCGAACTGCAGCGAGCACTCGGTGCTCGCGGATTCCGCCGCTTTGTGGATGCCGTGGGCTTCGCGCATCGTCCCGCCGACCTGCCGCGGGAGGAGGACCCCGATGAGTTCGATTTCATCAGCGAGTGAGTCGGTTGCCCCCATTGCGGTGGCGATGGACGCACCGTCACTGAGCGTGCTGGGCGAGTGGGCGGCTGCTGTCGCACCGGTGGTGTCCACCCTCAAGGTGGGCCTGGAGGTCTTCAGCCGCGACGGGGCTGCTGCCGTGGAGACCGCTCGCTTCGCGGCGGCCGCCGCGGGTCACCCCGACATCGACATCTTCCTGGACCTGAAGCTGCACGATATCCCCGCGACGGTGCGTGGGGCGGCGCACGCCGTGTCAGTGCTGGCCCCTGCCTATCTCACCGTTCATGCGGCGGGCGGCTCAGCGATGATTGCCGCGGCGGCCCAGGCGTTGCCGAACACGCGCATCACTGCGGTGACTGTGCTGACGTCACTCAGCGAGGACGATCTCGCGGCGATTGGTCTGGCGGGGCCGTCGCAGGCAGCCGTCGTTCGCTTGGCCTCGCTTGCTGTGGAGGCAGGTGCGCGGGCGATTGTGTGCTCCCCTCAAGAGGTCGCGGCTGTTCGTGCCCACGTACCGGCGGACATCACCTTGATCACGCCGGGAGTTCGACCCGCGGGAGCATCGCTGGACGACCAGCAGCGCGTCGCCACCCCGGAGCAGGCCTTGTCCGACGGCGCCGACCTGCTGGTGATCGGTCGGCCGATCACCGGAGCCGACGATCCGCGAGCGGCTGCCAGCACGATTGCGTCGACATTGGCCCGACGATCATGACGCCGATGCCCGAGCGCACGTCCGAGCAGCGGGCGGAGGCGCTGGACAAGGCGCTGGCCACCCGACGCGAGCGCGCTCGGCTGAGGGCGGCTCTCAAGGACAGGCAGCTGCATCCGGTCGAGGTCATCGCCGGCGCAGCGGACAACCCGGTCTGGCGCTCGGTCAAGGTGCTGTGGCTCCTTGAGGCAGTACCGGGTCTGGGGCCGATCCGCGCCGAGCGCCTGATGGACACCCTCGGAATTGCCCAGAGCCGACGCTTGCAGGGGCTCGGGGAGCGCCAGCGTGCGGCACTCATCGAGTCATTGGAGGCGCGCCCATGAGTAACCGCACGGCGCCGCTCGTTGTCGTGTCCGGTCCCTCCGGGGTGGGCAAGAGCACCGTGGTGGCCCGTGCACTCGAGCTTGATCCGCGCATCTGGCTCTCCGTGAGCGCCACCACCCGAGCTCCCCGCGCAGGTGAGCAGGATGGTCGGGAGTACTTCTTCGTCTCCGATGAGGAGTTTGATCGCCTCGTGTCGACCGATGGACTCCTGGAGTGGGCCGCGTTCGCGGGCCATCGCTATGGCACGCCCAGCGCACCGGTCCGTGACCACCGGGAGTCTGGCGCCCCGGTACTGCTGGAGATCGAGGTGCAGGGGGCCCGGCAGGTGCGTCAGCGGGTGCCGGGTGCGCTGCTGGTCTTTCTCGCGCCCCCGTCGTGGGAGATCCTCGAGGGGCGGCTGACCGGGCGGGGCACCGAGTCGACCGAGGCCGTGCAGCGTCGGCTCGCTGCCGCCGCTGAGGAACTGGCGGCGCAAGGGGAGTTCGACGTGGTGCTGGTCAATGCCGACGTCGATGAGTGTGCCCGGTCCTTGCTAGCATGGGCCTCTGATCCGAGCCCCGCCGACGGCGGTGGCACCCCCGCAAGCGAATGAGGCAGTCACGTGAGCAGTGCGACCAACCCCGAGGGCATCACCCATCCCTCGATCGACAAGCTGCTGGAGAAGACCGACTCCAAGTACTCGCTCGTCTCCTACGCCTCGAAGCGTGCCCGCCAGATCAATGCCTACTACTCCCAGCTCGGTGAGGGGCTGCTGGAGTACGTCGGACCGCTCGTCGAGACGCATGTGCAGGAGAAGCCCCTGTCGATCGCGCTCCGGGAGATCGACGCCGGCCTCCTGACCAGTGTCCCGATCAGCCCGGACGAGGTTCAGGCGGTCGCCGATGTCGACAACGGCATCGCCGTCGTGGCTGACTCGGACGACCCCGAGGCCTGATCCATGCCCGGCCGGGTCGTTCTCGGCGTGGCCGGCGGCATAGCCGCATACAAGGCCTGCGAGATCCTGCGCGGCCTCACCGAGGCCGGCTGCGACGTCACGGTGGTGCCGACCTCCTCGGCGCTGAAGTTCGTCGGTGCGTCCACGTGGGCGGCGCTCTCAGGCAAGCCGGTCGCCAATGATGTCTGGACCGGAGTCCATGAGGTTCCGCACGTACGCCTTGGGCAGCAGGCCGATCTCGTGCTCGTGGCCCCGGCGACCGCCGATCTGCTGGCCCGAGCCGCTCAGGGGCTCGCTGACGACCTCCTGACCAATGTCCTGCTGACTGCTCATGGCCCGGTGCTGATGGCGCCCGCCATGCATACGGAGATGTGGCAGCATCCGGCAACCCAGCGCAATGTCGCGCTGCTCCGCGACCGCGGCGTGCGGGTGCTCGACCCGGCTGTGGGGCGACTCACCGGCGCTGACTCCGGTCCCGGTCGCCTTCCTGAGCCATCGGCGATCGTCGCGGCGGCGCTGGATCTCCTACGTCGACCGACCCGCGAGGATCTCGCCGGTCTGCGCATCACGGTGAGTGCCGGAGGAACCCGCGAGGCCTGGGACCCGGTGCGTTTCGTGGGCAATCGCAGCAGCGGCATGCAGGGCGTGGAGCTCGCGCGAACGGCCGTCTCCCGTGGCGCCGAGGTGACCCTCGTAGCTGGGGCGATGGAGGTCGATCCTCCCGCAGGCGTGACCGTGGTGGAGGTCGAGTCCGCGGCTCAGCTGCACGAGGCCATGGTTGAGCGGGCACAGTCCAGCGATGTCCTGGTCATGGCGGCCGCCGTGGCGGACTTCCGGCCCGTGGCCGAGCCTGCCAAGGTCAAGAAGGACGGCGACGACGGAGTGGACCTGCACCTGGAGCAGACGACTGACGTGCTGGCCGACCTCGTGCGGCGCAGGGGCAGCTCGGCAGCGGCCCCGCTGATCGTCGGATTCGCGGCCGAGACGGCGACGGATCGCGATCACCTCCTCGACCTGGGCCGGGCCAAGCTCGCGCGCAAGGGCTGCGACCTGCTGGTCGTGAACGATGTCGGCGGGGATGCGGTCTTCGGGCAGCCCACCAATGAGGTCGTCATTCTCGGATCTGAGGGCGAGCACCAGGAGATTCCGCGGGCGGCCAAGGCCGAGATTGCCGACGCCGTGTGGGATGCGGTTGCCGCTCGGGTCCGCCTGCCCTGAATCCGGTCTCGACTGTTGTAGCATCGTTCCCGGTCACGAGTACCAGCGCCAAGTCCCGGCTCGCTGGTCGGCAACCCTCCAGACGCGGTGGGGTGCTCCGGGAGCAGACCAGGCCCGATCATGGGCAAGCGCGGATCCACCAGTGGGGCTGCGGAAGACGTCAGCAGGAAAGAGGGAATACCCATGTCACATCGCCTATTCACGTCCGAGTCGGTCACCGAGGGTCATCCGGACAAGATGGCCGACCAGATCAGCGACGCCATCCTCGACGACCTGCTCCGGCAGGATCCCACCAGCCGCGTGGCGGTGGAGACGATGCTCACGACCGGTCAGGTGCATGTGGCCGGCGAGGTCACCACGAATGGCTACGCCGACGTCATGGGCCTGGTCCGTCAGACCGTGCTCGGCATCGGCTACGACTCCTCGGTCAAGGGATTCGACGGTGAGTCCTGCGGCATCTCGGTCTCACTGGGCAAGCAGTCCCCGGACATCGCCCAAGGCGTCGACGACGCATTCGAGGAGCGTGCCGAGGGCAGTGCTGACCCGCTGGACCGTCAGGGCGCGGGCGATCAGGGACTCATGTTCGGATACGCATGCGACGACACCCCCGAGCTCATGCCCCTGCCGATCCACATCGCGCAGCGGCTCTCGGAGCGCCTGACTGAGGTGCGCAAGGACGGCACCGTCGGGTACCTGCGTCCCGATGGCAAGACCCAGGTGACGATCGCGTACGACGAGAACGATCGACCCGTCAAGATCGACACCGTCGTGGTGTCCTCTCAGCACGCCAAGGACGTCGACCTCGACACCATGCTCACCCCGGACATCAAGCGTCACGTCGTGGATCCGGTGCTCGATCTCATCGATCTGGACTCACGCGACTACCGGCTGCTGGTCAACCCGACCGGTCGGTTCGAGATCGGTGGCCCGATGGGCGATGCCGGTCTGACCGGCCGCAAGATCATCGTCGACACCTACGGAGGCATGGCTCGCCACGGCGGCGGTGCCTTCTCCGGCAAGGACCCGTCGAAGGTCGACCGCTCGGCCGCCTACGCGATGCGCTGGGTAGCCAAGAACGTGGTGGCGGCGGGGCTCGCCACGCGTTGCGAGGTGCAGGTGGCCTACGCGATCGGCAAGGCGCATCCGGTCGGCGTGTTCGTCGAGACCTTCGGCACCGGCATCGTCCCCGACGAGCGGATCCAGCAGGCCGTCCTCGAGGTGTTCGACCTGCGCCCGGCGGCGATCATCCGCGACCTGGACCTGCTCCGGCCGATCTACCGCACGACCAGCGCCTACGGTCACTTCGGTCGCCCGCAGGGCAGCAACATCCTGCTGGACAATGAGGACCCGGCGAAGCGCACGGCGGTCGGACCCACGTTCACGTGGGAGGCCACGGACCGCGCCGAGGCCCTCAAGTCCTCTGCCTCAAACTAATCCCCCGATTTGCACCGCTTCCCGGTTCAACTCTGCAGAGTTGAACCGGGAAGCGGCATTTTCTGCCGACTTGGTCCGCTCGAGGTCGACGGGACGGTCGTTCGGTCGTCAGGCTGCTCGGGCATGATCGCGTCATGACCCGCACCGGAGAGGCTGTCGAGCCGACGTCAGTCGTGCAGGTCAGGATCGACTCGCAGGTGCCCCACCTGGATCGCCCGTTCGACTATCTGGTGCCGGCGTCCCTGACGGAGTCGGTCGAGGTGGGCTCCCGGGTCCGTGTGCGGTTCGCCGGGCGCCTGATGACCGCCTACGTGGTCGCCACGGACGTGACGACGGACCATCCGGGAGAACTGCGCCCGATTGAACGCGCCATGGGGCCTGAGCCGGTTCTGACCGACGACACCCTCAAGCTCGTGCAGGCTGTTGCGGAGCGGTGGGCGGGAACGTTCAGCGACGTGGTTCGCTCGGCGGTTCCTCCCAGACATGCGCGGGCGGAGAAGGTGAATGTGTCCGCCTGCACCTGGCGTTCGGATCCAGGTGATTCGGAATCCGGTGATGCAGAACCCGGTGAGGCTGAAGTCGGTGACGCCGCATGGTCGGACTACGGGGCCGGTCCGGCACTGCTTCGACGGCTGGCCGAGTCCGGATCCGCCGAGCCGATCCGCGCGGTGTGGTCGCTGGCACCGGCGACGGACTGGAGCAACGACGTCGCAGGCCTCGCTCGAGCCGTGACATCGATGGAGACCGGCTCCGTGATCGTCGTTGTCCCGGATGCGGCGGATGTGGACCGAGTCCTGGCCGCGATCCCGGAGGCCGTCACGGCGAGGGCGGTGGCCACGCTGACGGCCGACATGGGCCCTGAGCGCCGATATCGGGAGTTCGTGCGCATCCTGCGCGGCGGCGTTCGCATTGTCGTCGGGACACGCGGAAGCGTCTTCGCCCCGGTCCCAGACCTCCGGTTGATCGTGGTGTGGGACGACGGTGACGACTCGCTGGTTGATCCTCAGGCGCCCTACTGGAACGCCCGAGACGTGGCCGCCCTGCGGTCACATCTGTCGGGCTGCTCACTGGTGGTGGGATCGGCATCACGCACGGTCGTCACGCAGCAGTGGTGTGAGACCGGTTGGGCGAAGTCGGTTGTTCCCAGCAAGGAGACGGTGTCGAGCCGAGCGCCTAAGGTCCGTGCGATCACCGAGCAGGACGAAGCACGTGATCCAGCCGCAGCCGCGGCCCGCATGCCGCACACGGCGTGGGTGGCAGCCCGGGCTGGGGTGGCGGACGGCCCCGTCCTAGTCCAGGTTGCCCGCAAGGGATACGTGCCGGCCCTGGCCTGCCAGGACTGCCGGACCCCGGCCCGTTGCTCTTGTGGCGGGCCTCTCATGATCCGGGGGCGCAGCGGCACGCCGGCATGCTCTTGGTGCGGGGCGATCCATGGATCGTGGTCGTGTTCCCAATGCCAAGGCGCGCGACTGCGTGCCATGGCGGTAGGTGCCGAGCGAACCGTCGAGGAGATCGGTCGAGCCTTCCCGGAGGTGCCCGTGATCTCCAGTCATGGGGAGCACCGCCTCCTGACGGTCGGACGTGATCCCGCCGTGGTGGTTGCCACCGTCGGCGCGGAGCCGGTTGCCGACGGAGGCTACCGAGCGGTGCTGCTGCTGGATGCGCGCACTCACTTGAGTCGACCCAGCCTGAACGCACAGGAAGAGGCTGCTCGGCGTTGGTTCTCTGCTGCGTCGCTGGCTGCTCCCGGCGCCACGGTCGTCATCAGCGCAGACAACGCGCTGTCCGCCGTGCAGGCGCTGGTCAGGTGGGACGCCCCGTGGCTCGCCGCTCGGGAACTGCAGGAGCGTGAGTCGGCCTCGCTTCCACCGGCCACGCGCATGGCGGCTCTGGTGGGGTCGGGGGAGGACATCCGATCCGTGGCGCAGCGGATCAGGACGCCTCATCGACTCCTCGGCCCCTTGCCCGACCCGACCCGTCACGATCAGGACCGCCAGCGTGGTCTCGTTGTCGTCGATCGACGAGAGGGTCCGAGTTTGAGTCGCGAGCTCAGAGCGATCACAGCAACGCGATCGGCGGAGAGCAAAGGGCGCCCCGTCCACGTGCACATGGATCCGCGTTCAATCTGACGATCGCGCGTTCTGACGATTGCGGGATGAACGCCCCGCGCAGACCTATGTCTACACTCACGGCATGGCCATTCAGCCCATTCGACTCTTCGGTGACCCTGTCCTTCGGACCCCCGCAGCCCCTGTCGAGACCTTCGACAAGGAACTCCGCAAGCTAGTCAAGGACCTCACCGAGACGATGATGGACGCCCCGGGTGCTGGCCTTGCCGCGCCGCAGATCGGTGTCTCGCTGCGCGTCTTCACCTACTGGGTGGATGAGGAGCCGGGGCACTTGATCAATCCGGACCTCGACCTTTCCGACGAGATCATGGAGGGAGAGGAAGGGTGCCTCTCCCTGCCGGACCTCGCCTTCGAGACGCCTCGCTCCCGCCGTGTGGTGGCCAAGGGCATGAACATGCATGGCGAGCCGGTGGTGATCGAGGGCACCGAGCTGCTGTCCCGAGCCATCCAGCACGAGACGGATCATCTTGACGGCATCCTGTTCATCGATCGCCTCGATCCCGAGGTGCGCAAGGAGGCCATGCGTCAGATTCGTGAGGCGGAGTGGTTCGGCGAGCCAGCCCCGGCGGTCAAGATCAGCCCGCACACGATCTCCTCGCGCTGGATGTAGCAGGTGCGCTGCGTCTTTGCCGGCACGCCTGAGGTGGCCGCGGTCTCCCTTCGGCGCCTCCTCGACTCTCGCCACGACGTGGCCGCGGTCATCACCCGTCCCGACGCGCGTGTGGGCAGGGGGAGAGCGATGCAGTCCTCGCCCGTCGCGCAGTTGGCTGAGTCTGCGGGAATCGAGGTCATCAAGCCCGCGTCACTTCGTGAGCCCGACATCCTCGATCGCCTCCGCGAACTTGCACCGGATGTCGCTCCCATCGTCGCCTACGGAGGCCTCGTTCCAGCCGAGGCCCTGTCCATCCCTGCGCATGGCTGGGTCAACCTGCACTTCTCGCTGCTTCCGCGATGGCGCGGTGCTGCGCCCGTCCAGCATGCGATCTGGCGAGGTGATGACGTCACGGGAGCATCGACCTTTCTCCTGGAGGAGGGACTCGACACAGGGCCGATCTATGGGTCCGTCATCGAGGAGATCTCACCCACGGACACGAGCGGTGCACTCTTGGCGCGAATGGCCGAACTGGGTGCTGACCTGCTCGTCGAGACTCTCGACATCATCGAGACGGGAGCTGCAGCGCCGCTGCCTCAGGTGGGGGAGCCCTCGGTGGCTCCCAAGCTCACCGTCGACGACGCACGCGTGCGCTGGGATGTGCCCGCATTCGCCGTGGATCGCCACATTCGCGCCTGCACTCCCGCACCGGGGGCTTGGACCTCGCTGGGGGGTGAGCGGGTTGGACTGGGACCTGTCGGCATTGTCGATGACGAACTGGAGCCGAACGCGCAGGAGTTCCGCCTGAGCCCGGGGGAGATTCGTGCGGGCAAGCGCGAGGTGCTCGTCGGCACGCTCACGGATCCCGTGCGTCTTGGTCTCGTTCGTCCCGCCGGCAAGAAGGAGATGCTCGCTGCCGACTGGATTCGTGGAGCACGTCTGGACAGCCACGTGTCCTTCGATGTCGAGGCGGGGTCTGCGTGACCGACAAGCCACGTCGCGCAGCGCAGGAGCTGCTCCGGGCAGTGCGCGAGGACGACGCATACGCCAATCTGGAACTCCCACGAATTCTCCACGGGCACGGGCTCACGGGGCGTGATGCTGCCTTCGCCACGGAATTGGCGTACGGGACCCTGCGAATGCAGGGGTGGTACGACGCGGTGCTAGCGGAGTGCCTGAACCGTCCGCTCGACAAGGTGGATCCGGGGATGCTCGACATCCTCCGACTCGGTGCGCATCAACTCCTGTCCATGCGGGTGCCCGATCATGCGGCCGTCGACTCCTCGTGTGCACTCGCTCGTGACTACGGGGCGAAGCCGGGAGCGGCCGCACGGGCAGGATTCATCAATGCTGTCCTGCGCAAGGTGGCGTCTCGCGACAGCGATGCCTGGGCTGATGTCGTTCGCGGCGACCGAGATGCCAGTGATGTCGACTGGCTGGCGACTCGCTGGTCGCATCCCGCGTGGATTGTCCGCGCTCTGGGGTCTGCACTTGGTGAGCGGGCCGCCGAGCTGCCGCAGCTTCTTGAGGCCGACAATCTCGCCGCACGGCCTTCATTGGTGGCGCGACCCGGGCGCATGGAGGTCACCGAACTGCTCGCACTCCCGGAGGTTTCTGCGGCGCGGTGGTCGCCCTTGGGCGCAACGCTCACCGACGGAACTCCGGAATCGCTCGCCTGCGTTCGTGATGGACGAGCCGGAGTTCAGGACGAAGGCAGTCAGCTGGTGGCCCTGGCCCTCTCGCGGGCGGAAGTGCCAGGAGACCAAGGCCGATGGCTGGACATGTGTGCAGGGCCCGGGGGCAAGGCCGCGGTACTGGCCGGATTGGCGCAGGCCGCGGGGGGATACCTGGTTGCCGTCGAGCAGCATGCGCATCGAGCCGACCTCGTCGAGTCATCGCTGGGTGCGGATTCGGCTGCAGAGGTGCTGACGGGCGATGCCCGCCGAAGTCCCTGGGGAGATCAGACGTTCGACCGCGTTCTGGTGGATGCACCCTGCACGGGTCTCGGTGCGCTCCGACGACGGCCTGAATCCCGTTGGCGTCGCACCCCGGGGGATCTTGCACAACTGGGAGGCCTGCAACGCGACCTTTTGCGCGCGGCCGTGGATGCGGTGAGGCCCGGCGGTGTCATCGCCTACGTGACGTGCTCCCCGCACCTTGCCGAGACGGAGTTCGTCGTCGCTGACGTTGTGCGAGAACGGTCCGACATCGAACTTGAAGATGCGAGGGCGTTGCTTCCGGAGCTGGACGACCTCGGAGACGGCCCCACGGTGCAGTTGTGGCCGCATCGCCACGGCACCGACGGCATGTTCCTGGCGATCCTGCGCAAGGCGTAGTCCTAGGTAGGCCCGTTGCCCGGCTGCGCTCGTCAGGGAAGAAGCGAGGCGAGCTGATTGAAGACCCCCGGGGCTCCGGCGATGATCGGGCCACCTCCCGTGACGCCATTTTCCTGAAGGAAGGGGCTCACGCGGCCACCGGATTCCTCGACAAGCAGGATCGCGGCAAGACAGTCCCACGCATTGATGTGCATCTCGACGTACCCGATCAGCTGTCCGGTCGCCACGTACGCCAGCGTGAGTGCACCCGATCCGCAGCGGTGGTACATGCCGCCCGCGGCGCGCAACGACTGGGCGATATGGCCGATCTCCTCGGGCGTTGTGCGTGACGAGCAGCCCATTCCGGTGAGGCCATGATCAAGTCCCTCCACCTGCTGCACTCGCATCGGTTTTCCGTCGAGAGTGGCTCCGTGTCCGCGGAGTGCTGCGTACAGCTCATCCGTCACCGGGTTGTAGATCACGCCCACCTGAATTTCGTCGTGGGCCACGTAGGCGATCGAGACGCACCACGTGGGGAGCCCGAGGAGGAAGGGCTGCGTGCCGTCGATCGGGTCGACGATCCACGTGCCTCGAGATGGGTCGACACCTTCGGCGCCGGTCTCTTCGCCGACGAACGCATCCTCGGGGAAAAGGGCGGCCAAGCTCGACTTGATCACGTCCTCCGTCTGTCGGTCCGCTTCGCTGACCGGATCCTGCACCCCCTTGCTCTCGACGGTGAGCGCGCTGAGGTTGTGATAGTGCCCGAGTGCGACAGTGCCTGCCTCTCGGGCGGTGATGATGGCCGCGTCGAATCTCGATCGCCAAGGGTGCTCATCGGGCAGGTTGCTCATTCGTCGTCCTTCCAAAGCCAGGCGGCCCCTCGGACGCCACTGGAGTCGCCGTGCACGGAGCGCACGATAGGGGTGTTGAAGACCGGCGAGAACGCGTGCGCAGAGATGGCCGAAGGCAGATCGTTGTAGAGCTCGTCGATGTTGCTCATCCCCCCGCCCATCACGAAGACATCTGGATCAAGAGTGTTCACGACCACGGACAGCCCGCGACCCGCGCGGTCGATCCACTGTCGGTAGACCGCGTCGGCAGAAGGGTCGCCGTCGCGTCGCCGCGCCATGATGTCGGCGGGCAGGAGGTCGTCTCCGGTCAGGCGCAAGTACTCGCGGGCGAAGGAATAGCCCGACAGCCACGTCTCGATGCATCCGCTCTTGCCGCAGTAGCACGGCTCACCGGGCAGTTCCTCGGGGCGTGCGAGCGGAAGTGGGTTATGTCCCCAGTCTCCCGCACTGTTGTTGGGGCCATGGTGTGGTCGGCCATCGATGGCAATGCCAGCGCCGGTGCCGCTGGCGATGATGACTCCGAACACCACGCGCTGACCCACTCCGGCCCCATCGATGGCCTCTGATGAGGCGAAGCAATCGGCATCGTTCTCCACCCGCAGGGGACGGTTCAGGGCGTCATGGAGGTCGTGTTCAATAGGCTGTCCGTTGATCCACGTCGAACTGCCCCCCTTACCCAGACGGCTGTCCGGCTCGAGTGATCCGGGGATGCCGATACCGACCGATCCGGTCCGACCGGTGCTCTCCTCCAGCCGATGGACGATCTGACGCACGAGCCGCAGGCACCCGTGATAGTCACCGCGGGGAGTGGCTTCTCGAATGCGCAGTAGTTCCGTTCCGTCCGGCTGCAGAGCGACGCCCTCAATCTTGGTGCCGCCCCAGTCGATGCCAATCAGCATCGATCTCCCTTCGCCGACTGCGGGCGTGCCTACGATAACGACGTGCCACCTCCCCGTGATGCCAATGCGCCCGCTCTCCACCTGCGGCTGCTCGGTCGGGTGGCTCGCCTCTACCACGAGCGTGGAATGAGGCAGACGCAGATTGCTGAGCAGCTGGGCATGTCGCAGGCTCGCGTTTCGCGGCTGCTCAAGGAGGCGTCGGATCGAGGCATCGTGAAGTCGATCGTGGTGCTTCCGGAGGGTGTGAACGCCGAGCTCGAGGATGCAATCGAGGCACAGTACGGGCTGTCGGATGCCATCGTCGTCGATATCGATGGAGCCGCGGATCCGGCGCGCGCCCTGGGTGCGGCGGCGGCGGACTACCTCGACGTCTCCCTTGTAGGCGCCGACGTCGTGGGGGTGTCCTCGTGGAGCGGCACGCTGGTCGCTGCCGTCGAGTCAATGCGCTCACAGATCCAGCCCCGTGCACAGCATGTGGTGCAGATGTTCGGTGGGGTCGGGGACCCGACGGTCCAGGTGCAGGCGACTCACCTCACGGGCCACCTCGCCGATGTGCTGAAGGCCCAGCCGGTGTACATGCCATCGCCGGCCATCGTCGGCAACGCGTCGACACGTGCGGCGATGCTCGCGGATCCGTCGATCAGTGCCGTTGTCTCAGTGTGGGAGGCCATCACGGTGTGCCTGGTCGGCATTGGGTCTGTTGAGCCCTCACCCCTGCTGCGACGCAGCGGCAACGCTCTCAGTGAGGAGGAGACGCGCGACCTGATTTCCCGCGGTGCCGTCGGTGACATCTGCCTGCGCTACTTCGACGCACTGGGAGCGCCTCTCGCGAGCCCCGTGGACGACCGGCTCATGGGCATGGCCGCGGAACAGATCCGGGCAGTCCCGCGACGGATCGCCGTCGCGGGAGGACTGGACAAGGTCTCGGCGATCCGGGCGGCGCTGCTAGGTGGCTGGGTCTCCGTTCTCATCACGGACGAGCAGGTGGCTGGACAGCTTGTGTCGTCTTGACCCCTCGGTGCGCAGGCCGAGAGAATGATGTGACGTATTCACTAATGAATGGATATTCATGAAGGTGACCTCGGTGACGGACCCGCCCTGTCACAGCGTGAGCGAACTGCAGGACTTTGCGCTTCGCATCCGACTCGGTTCCCTGCGGGCCATCTCGGCCGCGGGGCTCGGACATGTGGGAGGGGATTTCTCGGTCGCAGACATCCTGGGAGTGCTCTTTGGAGGTGTCCTTCGACTCGACCCCAGTCGACCCGACTGGCCTGAGCGCGATCGCTTCATCCTGAGCAAGGGACATGCAGCGGCATCGTTGTACACGGCCTTGGCCTTGCGGGGATTCCTGCCGGAGGCCGAGTTGATGACCTTCGCCGCCAACGACTCGCGTCTCGGTGGCCACCCCAATCGGCAGAAGACGCCAGGGGTGGAGACCAATACTGGTCCGCTCGGGCATGGTCTCCCGGTGGCCGTGGGGATGGCCACTGGCGCGCAGTTGCAGGGCGCATCGTGGCGCACCTTCGTCATCGTGGGTGACGGCGAGATGCAGGAGGGCTCCAACTGGGAGGCCCTCATGTATGCAGCACACCGGGGCCTTGCGTCTCTGACCCTCATCGTCGATCGCAACCGCCTTCAGCAGGGGGCGAGCACTGAGGAGACCAACGCGCTTGATCCGCTTGACCAGAAGTTGTCGGCATTCGGCTGGGACACTCACGTAGTCGACGGTCATGACGTGCAGGGTCTGTTCGACATCCTGGCGGAGTCGAATCAGACCAGCCAGCCGCGGGCCATCGTGGCGAACACCATCAAGGGGAAGGGCGTCTCCTTCATGGAGGGCCTGGCGGCGTGGCACCACAAGGTGCCCTCGGCGGAGCAGGTGGACCAGGCGATCGTTGAACTGACGGGAGTCCGGTCATGAGTGCAGGCACCGCGATCCCGGAGGAGAGGGCCGCTGTATTCGACTGCAGGGTCGCGTTTGCGGAGACCCTGATCGCACTTGCCGACGAGGATGAGCGCATTGTCGCGGTCTGCAATGACTCCGTCGGCTCGAGCAATCTCGGTGGGTTCCGAGAGGCGTTTCCGGAGCGACTGATCAATGTCGGAATCGCGGAGCAGAACATGGTGGGAGTCGCTGCAGGCCTGGCGAATGCGGGGTTCGTCCCCTTCGTCTCCGCAGCCTCCCCGTTCCTGACGGGCCGTGCCATGGAGCAGATCAAGGCGGACATCGTCTATAGCGGCGCCAACGTCAAGTTGTGCGGCCAGAGCCCCGGCGTGTCCTACGGGGAACTTGGCCCCACCCATCACTCGATCGAGGACATCGCCTGGATGCGAGCCCTTGATGACCTGCCCATCGTCGTACCTGCCGACCCTGAGCAGACTCGCGAGGCACTCCATTGGGCAGCGGACTACGTCGGCCCCGTATTCCTCCGGATCGGACGCCACAAGGTGCGGTCGGTGTCGGGTGGTCAGGCTCCTGCCTTCGTGCCGAGTCGCTGCAACACCCTTGCTGCCGGCACCGATGTGACGCTCATCGCGAACGGCACCATGGTCGAGGTGGCTCTCGATGCAGCACGGCAGTTGGGGGCCGAGGGCGTGTCCGTGCGCGTATTGAACATGGCCACCGTCCAGCCCTTGGATGCGGAATCCGTGCTCGATGCAGCACGTTCCACGGGCGGCATCGTGACCATCGAGGAGGCGGTCCCTCGCGGAGGAATGGGTGGGGCCATCGCGGAGCTGCTCGCTGAGCGGCACCCCACTCGGATGCGGATGCTTGGGACCCATCAGTTTGCTCCCACGGGCGATGTTGCCTATCTGTTCGATCGCTTCTCGCTGACGTGCAATGGCGTCGCCGCCGCTGCCCGGGAACTTCTGTCCGACTCATGAGCGAACCCGCGATCCTGGCGATCGATCAGGGCACCGGCTCCACCAAGGTGCTTCTGGTCGATGTCTCGGGTCGTGTTCGTGCTCGGGGTAGCGCTCCGCTCGAGCGGCAGACGCCGCAGCCAGGCTGGGTAGAGCATCGCGGTGAGGACATCCTCGCCAGCGTGCAGCTCGCGATCGACGACGCAATGGCCCAGTCCGGTGAGCTCCAGGTGGTGGCCGTCGGCATCAGCAATCAACGAGAATCGATGCTGCTGTGGGAGGGAGCGACGGGCAGAGCGATCTCGCCTGTGCTGAGCTGGCAGGACCGTCGAACCGTCGACCTGTGTCAGCGGCTGACCGACGCGGGGCATGGCGAGCTGGTGCGCCGCATCAGTGGACTGCCCTTAGATCCGATGTTCTCCGCGGTCAAGGCGGCCTGGCTGCTCGACACGTACGACCCCGAGCGGAGGCTGTCGACGGATCTGCGCCTGGGCACGATTGATTCGTGGCTGCTCTGGCACCTGACGGGTGAGCATGTGATTGAGGCCGGCAATGCGTCGAGGACCTCTCTTGTGGACTTGACGACGGGACAGTGGAGCCCGGAGTTGCTGTCCGTCTTCGGCATTCCATTGGAGGTGCTTCCCCGCATCGTGGATTCGGTAGGCGTCATGGGGTCTGTGCGAGGTGTCGGCGGGCTCGACGGTGTCCCGGTGACAGGAGTCCTGGGCGACTCGCACGCAGCTCTCTTCGCACATGCAGGCTGGCGCTCGGGAGTGGCCAAGGCGACCTACGGCACGGGCAGTTCGGTGATGACTCTCATCCCTGAGGGAGCCCCCGACTCAGACGGCCTGTGTCGCACGATTGCCTGGCGGCTGCCGGGGGAGGAGCCGGCGCTGGCATGGGAGGCCAACATCCTGTCGGCTGGCTCCACCTTGACCTGGCTCGCGAGTGTTCTCGACAACAGCGTGGAGGACCTCGTGGGGGAGGCTGCCGCCGACAGCGCCGGGGTGGTGCTCGTGCCTGCCTTCAATGGCCTCGGGGCGCCCTGGTGGGACCCCGCAGCGAGTGCGACGGTGACGGGACTGTCTCTCAGCACGACAAGGGCGCACCTGGGGCGCGCCGCGCTCGACTCCGTCGTGATGCAGGTCGCTGACGTGCTGCATGCGCTGCGGGCAGCAAGCACCGACCTTGACGTGCTGCTGGTTGACGGGGGCATGACGGGCAACCGTGATCTCATGGGACGACAGGCGGCGGTTTCCGATGTCCGCGTCGAGGTGTCGACGACTGCTGAGTTGTCTGCCCTGGGTGCGGCGCATGCCGCCGGACTTGGTGCAGGCTTGTGGACCATGGCTGATCTGGACAACCTCCCGCGCGAGTACGAGGAGATCACAGCAGTCGCCGTCTCGTTCCACCTGCATTCTCAGTGGCGTGACGCCCTGCGCAGGTCCCAGGGCCCGGGACGGAAATCGTCCACTGTGGAATCCCCCACGCACCATTCGTCCACAAGGAAACCGAACGCACGAGAGGATGCAGAATCATGAGGGCACTGGAGTTCGGCACGGGCATCTGGGCGTTCGGGCAATTCGTCGATCGATACGCCGGTGATGGCTATGGCCCGCCGCGTGGGACGCGGGAGATGATCGAGATGGCGGCGAGGGTGACCGACCTCTCGTGCCTAGACATCAACGTCCCGTTCGCGACCGAGGGCATGACCGCTTCGGAGGTCAGGACGCTTCTTGACGACAACGGGCTCACCTGTCGTGCGACGACACCGCATATCTACATGCGCGAGTACGCAAAGGGGTCCTTTACGAACCCCGATGGTGACCTGCGCATGCGGACCCAGCGGCGAGTGGAGGAGGCGATCGAGGCGGCCCAGATTCTGGGAGCTGGCTACGTGAAGTTCTGGCCTGGCCAGGACGGATACGACTTCCCGGGCCAGGTCGACCACCAGCAGATGTGGGACAACACGGTGAACGGCATTCGCGAGGTCTGCGAGCGTCACCCGAACGTCCAGTTCGCCATCGAGTACAAGCCGAAGGAGCCGCGTGTTCGCATGACTCTCGCGAATGCGCCCAAGACGCTGCTGGCCATCGAGGACACCGGCGTTGCGAACCTGGGGATCGTCATGGACTTCGGGCACTCGCTCATGGCCGGTGAGTCGCCGACCGAGTCCCTGCTCATGATCCACCGCAGAGGAAAGCTTGTCTCGGCGGAGCTCAATGACAACTGGCGTGACTGGGACGATGACCTTCCGGTCGCGTCCGTTCACCTCTTCGAGACGATGGAGTATCTGATCGCACTCCGCGATATCGGCTGGAGCGATCCGGTCCTGCTCGATCAGTTCCCGTTCCGCGAGGATCCGGTGGCAGCCCTACGCCGAAGCATCGAGACCATCCAGATGCTGGACGAGGCCTGTGGACGAATCGACCGTGCGGAGTTGGCCGATGCGCAGGCGCGACAGGATGCTCTCGCCGTGCAACGGCTGTACTGGAACGCGCTGTTGGGGACCGAGAGGTTCCGCGACTAGCCTTCCTACATGGGCATGCAGATCTCACCGAGTGTTCTGAACGCGGACCTCTCCCGACTCTCCAGCGAGGTCGAACGCATCGCGGCTGTGGCCGACTGGGTGCATCTGGATGTCATGGACAACCACTTCGTGCCCAACCTCACCTTCGGCCTGCCAGTGGTGGAGAGCCTCCTCAAGCACATCGACACGCCGGCGGACTGCCACCTGATGATCGATGACCCCGGACGATGGGCACCGGCATACGCCGAGGCCGGTGCGGGGAGCGTGACCTTCCATGTGGAGGCCACCCGAGCGCCGGTCAAGGTGGCTAAGGAGATCCGTGCAGCCGGGGCGAGAGTCGGGGTGGCGCTCAAGCCCGCCACTTCCATCGACGCCATCGCCGAGGCCATTCGCCACGTCGACATGATTCTGGTGATGACGGTCGAGCCGGGCTTCGGCGGGCAGGCCTTCATGGAGGAGATGCTTCCCAAGGTGCGTGAGGCCAGGCGCCTGGCGGATTCCTCCGATGCCGATATCTGGGTGCAGGTCGACGGGGGAGTGGGTCCGGGCACCATCGAACGGGCGGCCTTCGCTGGCGCTGACGTCTTCGTGGCCGGCTCGTCGGTCTTTCGCAGCGACGACCCGGCTGTGATGGTCGAGAAGCTGAGAGCCGAGGCAGAGAACGCCGCGCGCCCGTGAGCTCCGAAGAGTCGCCATGGTCGGCGCTGATGCGTCAGGCGGTGAACCTGGCGATGAGCCCCGACGTGGTCACCAGCAGCAATCCCCGCGTCGGATGCGTCATCGTCGATGCCGCAGGTGCGGTCGTCGGGAAGGGGTATCACCGCGGCACCGGAACCCCGCATGCTGAGGTCGTGGCCCTTGCCGAGGCGGGTGAGCGGGCTCGTGGAGCAACCGCCGTGGTGACGCTTGAGCCGTGTCGGCACACAGGACGAACCGGCCCATGTGCCGATGCGCTCATCGAAGCGGGAGTCGCTCGGGTCGTCTACGCCGTCGACGACCCGGGGGGCGATTCCGGGGGAGGCGCTGACGTGCTCAGGGCCGCTGGGCTGGAGGTGATCGACGGCGTGGAAGGCGACCAGGCCCGCTATGTCGCACGCGCGTGGCTGCACTCCCGGGAGTTCGGGCGCCCACTGGTCACCTTGAAGACGGCGATGAGTCTCGACGGACGTGTTGCCGATGCCACGGGCGGTCCCACGCCAATCACGGGACAGCAAGCGCAGTGCATCTCGCATGAGTGGCGGGCCCGTGTCGATGCGATTGTGGTCGGCATCGGCACCGTGCTGACGGACGATCCATCGCTGACCGCACGCGATGCCAACGGTGCAGTGATGAGTCGTCAGCCCCTGCGGGTGGTGGTCGGCAATCGCGCGATCCCTGACGGTGCCCGCATCGTGGACGGGTCCGCGGAGACCCTTGTCTTCGCTGGCCGTGACCTGCACGCCTTGATGGCGCACCTGCATGCTCGCGACGTGCAGCACGTGCTGGTGGAAGGCGGCCCCACACTGGCAGCGGCGCTTCTGGAGGAGGGGCTTGCGGACGAGGTTCTGTGGTTCATCGCCCCTTCGATCCTCGGAGATGGTCCCGTTGCCTTGCCACCACTGGATCGCACGATCGATGTGCGAGTCCGACGCACGCGCGTCGTAGGGGAGGATGTGGTCGTGGAAGGAGTGATCGATGTTCACCGGGATCGTTGAGGAGCGAGGGGCGGTCTCCGCCGTGGAGCCGCTCACGGATGCTGCCCGTCTGACGATTAAGGGCTCCACAGTCATGGAAGGCACGAAGCCGGGGGACTCGATCGCAGTCAACGGTGTGTGCCTGACTGTCGTCGACGTGCTGGCAGAGGGATTCACCGCGGACGTCATGGCCGAGACCATCCGGCGCACCTCGTTGGCGGTGGCCGTTGCTGGCGCAGAGGTGAACCTTGAGCGCGCGGCTCGGATGGACTCGCGGATCGGTGGGCATCTCGTCCAGGGGCATGTCGATGGGGTTGGGCGGATCGCAGCGATTGAGCCGACCGAGCATTGGACGATCGTGCGCATCGATCTGCCCGATGGTCTGGCCAGATACGTAGTGGAGAAGGGCTCGATCGCGGTCGACGGGGTGTCCCTCACGGTGGTGGATGTGGATGACTCCTCGTTCAGCGTGTCGCTCATCCCGACCACGCTCAGCGAGACGATCCTGGGGACTCGTAGAGTGGGTGACCCAGTCAATATCGAGGTCGATGCAATGGCCAAGTACGTTGAGCGGCTCATCGAGTGGAGGAACCCATGATCCCGGCGGACGAACTCTTCTCCCAAGCGGAGAAGGATGTTGCGACGCCCCAGCTCGACAACGCCACTCCCGTCGCGGACACAGCCGTCTCGAGGAGCACGGACGGCGTACGCCTTGACTCGGTGGAGGAGGCGATCGCAGCCATCGGTCGTGGCGAGTCGGTCATCGTGGTGGACGATGAGGACCGGGAGAACGAGGGCGATCTCATCTTCGCCGGATCCAAGGCCAACGCCGAGCTGACCACCTTCATGATCCGCTACACGTCGGGCTACATCTGCGTCGGGATGGATGGCAACGTTCTCGACCGACTCAACCTTCCCCCTATGACGGCGGTCAATGAGGATCGCAAGGGCACGGCGTATTCGATCAGCGTCGATGCGCGGTCAGTCGTCGGTACGGGCATCTCGGCCGAGGATCGAGCACACACGATCCGCGTCCTTTCGGATACGGCGACAGAGCCTTTCGATCTGACTCGACCCGGTCATGTCATGCCCCTGCGTGCGGTGCCCGGTGGTGTTCTGCGTCGTGCCGGTCACACGGAGGCAGCCGTGGATCTGGCCCGCATGGCGGGGCTCAGTCCGTCGGGCGCGCTGTGCGAAATGGTCAATGATGACGGGACGATGATGCGGGCACCCGAGTGCCGCGCCTTCGCCGACCAGTACGGACTGCTGATGATCTCCATCGCCGACATGATTCGCTATCGCCGAGCACACGAGTCCTTTGTCATGAAGGTGGCCGTGGCCGAGCTGCCGACGGAGTTCGGTGACTTCACCGCTCATGGCTACCGGTGCGATCTCGATGGAACCGAGCACATTGCGCTCGTCAAGGGCGACATCGGCGACGGTGAGAATATTCTGGTGCGGGTGCACTCCGAGTGCCTCACCGGCGACGTTCTGGGCTCCCTGCGCTGCGACTGTGGCCCGCAGCTCCACGCGGCCATGCGAGCGGTGTCCGACGAGGGTCGAGGCGTCATTCTCTACGTCAAGGGCCACGAGGGCCGCGGTATCGGCCTGCTGCACAAGCTGCAGGCGTACACCCTGCAGGAGAGGGGCCGTGACACCGTCGACGCCAATCTTGACCTGGGGCTTCCAGCCGACGCGCGCGATTACGGCACAGGAGCCTCGATTCTTGCCGATCTCGGCATTCGGAGCATGCGCCTCCTCACCAACAATCCAGCCAAGCGGGCCGGGCTCGAGGGCTATGGCCTCAAGATCGCCGAGCGTGTTCCGCTGACCGTCCAGAGCAACCCTCACAACGAGGCGTACCTGCAGACCAAGATCACGCGGATGGGTCACGACGTCACGGGTGCGGACGGCCTGACATGAGTGGGGCGGGCAGTTCCGAGCTCCGGGCGGACGGCACGGGATTGAATGTCGTCATCGTGGCAGCGTCCTGGCACCAGGTCATCATGGACGGCCTGATCGCCGGTGCTCAGTCGGAGTGCAATCGTGCTGGGGCACGCCACCGCCTGGTCCGAGTGCCGGGCTGCTTCGAACTCCCGGTGGTCGCGCAGGAGGTGGCCGCCGATCCGCAGGTCGACGCGGTGATCTGCCTGGGAGTCATCATTCGCGGCGGGACGCCCCACTTCGACTTCGTGGCCAAGGCCGCGACCGACGGCCTCACCCGTGTGGCGCTGGACGCACGGACTCCTGTCGGATTCGGCGTGCTCACCACCGACAACGAGCAGCAGGCGCTCGACCGCGCCGGGCTCGCTGACTCGCCAGAGGACAAGGGGACCGAGGCCGCGGCGGCTGCGCTGGTCGCGGCCCGTCTACTCAAGGACGCTCGGGGAGCGTAGGGCACGGTATCGATGTGCTCCCTGCCTGAATAGGCTGTGACCGTGAAGACCTTCGATGAGCTCTACGCGGAACTGAACAACAAGCTCACGTACCGTGAAGAGGAGTCCGGCACCACGCGGCTGGTCGATGCCGGCGTCCACGCCATCGGCAAGAAGGTGGTCGAGGAGGCCGCGGAGGTGTGGATGGCGGCCGAGCATGAGTCCAAGGAGCGCACGGCTGAGGAGATTTCCCAGCTGCTGTACCACGTGCAGTGCATGATGCTCGCCCGCGAGATCACGCTCGACGACGTCTACCGAAGGCTCTGACATGTTGCGTGTCGCCGTTCCCAACAAGGGTCAGCTCGCGGAGCCGGCTCGGAGCATGCTCATGGAGGCGGGCTATCTGCGCAGTGCCAGCACCCGTGAGCTGGTGGTCCAGGACCCGGAGAACGATGTCGAGTTCTTCTTCCTGCGCCCGCGGGACATCGCCATCTATGTCGGCGAGGGCACCCTCGACGTCGGCATCACCGGGCGCGACATGCTGCTGGACTCTCGGGCCAAGGCGGATGAGGTGGTCCCGTTGGGTTTCGCTCCCTCAACGTTCCGGCTCGCGGCGCCCAAGGGCCGCTTCGCCACCCCGGCCGACTTGGCGGGCCTGACGATTGCCACCTCCTATGCGGGCGTCCTTGAGGACTTTCTTGAACGCGAGGGCATCTCGGCTCGGGTGGTCAATCTGGATGGGGCCGTGGAGAACGCAGTCGCACTCGGAGTCGCCGATGCTGTCGCCGATGTGGTCGCCACCGGCACGACCCTGCGCAAGGCAGGCCTCGAACTCGTCGGCGACCCGATTCTCGTGTCCGAGGCCCTCGTCATCCGCCGCACGGGGGCACCAGAGATGCCGGCTGTCGAGACGTTCCTACGTCGACTGCACAGCGTCATGGTGGCGCGCTCGTACGTGCTCGTCGACTATGACATCCGAATCGAGCACCTCGACCGTGCGTGCGAGATGACGCCGGGCATCGAGTCGCCCACGATTTCTGCCCTTCAGGATCCGGCGTGGTCAGCGGTCCGAGCGATGGTTCCAGCTGCGGATGTGCATCGGATCATGGACGAGCTGTATGAACTCGGTGCGCGGGGCATTCTCGTCACCGACATCCACGCCTGCCGTCTGTGACCTACACCGGCGCGGTCAGGTGATCGAGACCCCGCGTCGCAACGGCGAGACGGTCAGCGTCTGCAGGAGTGCCACAAGACCCAGGAGAACGTAGAGCGTGGACCACGAGGTCCCGGCATCGAGAAGGGCTCCGGCGACGAAAGGTCCGATGGAGGCGGCCAGATAGGTGACGAAGAGGGCCATGGCTGTCAACCGTGCCGACGAGTGCATGTCATGGGCGAACTCGCTGAGCAGCGTCAGGCCCATGGCGAATCCTGCTCCGAGCGCGAAGCCCATGATCACGACGGCTGCGATGACGGCATCACCCTCGAGGAAGCCGATGCTCATCAGTCCGACTCCGACCACGATCACCGACACGGTGTAGATGGTTCGGCGTGCGTGCACTCGCTCCACCAGCGCGGGCATCGTCAGCGCGGCGACCACCTGGCTCACGGTGAATGCGCCGAACAGGAATCCCGCATCTGCCTGCGACCAGCCACGGTCCACGAAGGACGGCGCCAGCCATGCGACGAGCGTGTAGAAGACGATCGAGTTGAGAGTCAGGAAGCCCGTGATGGCCCAGGCCGGTCGGCTGCGCCAGGGCATGTCCCGCAACTGGGTCACGGGGGGAGTGGTGCCTGTGGGCGCGTCTCGCGTCCCCTCGACCACAGCCCAGACCACGAGCCCCACCAGCGCTGGCAGGGCCCAGAAGGCGAGGGCGGCCTGCCACGAGCCGAAGAGTTCAGCGAGGGGCACGGTGAGGGCGGCACCCGCGGCCGCACTGATCATCATGGCGCCCGTCCAGATCCCCGTCGCCCGGCCCATGCGGGTAGGCAGCTGCCCGCGGACGATGCTGGGCACGAGTCCCATCGCCAGAGCTATGGCCGTTCCGACAAGCAGGGCCGACGTCGTGAGCACGATGGGCTGCCCGGCGAAGACACGTGAGCCAAGTGCCACCACGAGTATGGCCAGGGCCAGCGCGACGGTTCGCCTCCTGCCGATCGTCCCAGCGATCCGGGGCACCGCGAGCGCGAACAGGCCCATGCAGATCACCGGAATCGTCGTGATCGTCCCGATGGCCGCGTTGGACCAACCTGTCGCGGCCTGGATCTCGACCTCGAGCGTGGGAATGCTGGTCAGGCCGATCCGAAGGTTGACGGCGACCATCACCAGCGTGAGGTAGACGGTGAAGGGGCGCCGGGAATGGGGGGAAGTCACCGGCTGAGTCTGCCCCCTAGGCTCGGTTCATGCGGGAAGACTCCGATACCGGCGTGGCGGGAGACGGACGACGCTTGGCTGCTGCCGCGTTTCCCGATGACGATGGCACGGCGGATCCGGCGCTTCGAGCACTGATGCGCAATGCGCGGTCCACCCAGGACCTGATCGCCATTTCGCGCTCGCTTCGTGACGTCAGACTCCTGGCAACCGTTGTTGCTGTTCTCGATTCGGTCGGTGACGACGGTACCGAGAAGGACAGCCATATGGCCGTGGTGTCGATGGTCAACGATGCCGGTGACAAGGGCCTGCTCGCCTTCACCGGCGTCGACAGCCTGTCGGAGTGGAACCCCGAGGCCCGTCCAGTGCCCGCCTGGGGGCGAGATGTCGCCCGCGGCGCCGTGGACGACGGCGCATCGGCCGTCATCATCGATGTCGCGGGCCCGCAGCGAATCGTGCTGGAGGGCCTGCTGCTGGACGTCCTTGCCGACCAACTCGACCTGACGCGACTGGATGCCCAGGTGCAGGCGGCACTGGCCCCGCTCACCGCAGATGGCTGGCTGGATGCCCACGTGGTCGATGTCCGAGAGGAGCAGGCCGAGGTCGATGTCGTGGTGCGACTGGTGGCGGTTGGGAGTGGCCACCCGGACGGGCGACTTCTGACCGACCTTGCTCAGCAGGCGGCAGGGATCCTCGGCAGCCGGCCTGAGTTCCAGAAGTTGGCCCCCGGGGGAATCGGGGTGGCCGTGGGCTAGAGGACGGGGCCGGTGAGGTCCTCGCCCGGCCCCATGCCGGGCGCATCCGGGTGCAGGGAGGCCTCACGGAAGGCCCGCTGGAGGGCCTGTAGCCCGTCCCGAAGGGGCGCGGCGTGAATGCTGCCGAGCTGGGGTGCCGCGGCCGTGACGAGCCCGGCGAGGGCGGTGATCAGGATGCGCGCCTCAGCAAGGTCGGCGGGAGGCGCTGGTCGATCGTCCGACGAGTCCGCGAGGCCGCACGCGACTGCTCCGGCCGACATCAGATGCATGGCCACGGTGAGGACCACCTCCACCGCAGGCACGTCGGCGATGTCGAGGCGCTCGTCGATGGGGGGCAGGCTGTCCGGGGGAAGCGTCATGGCTGGTACCCTTCCACCTGACTGACTCGGGTCGTGCATCCGGGTCGCGCAAGCGGAGACCTCACTCCCACCTGCTGGCCGCTCGGCGTGCTCGCCACGTGAAGCCACTCAGGTCCAGCGCAGAGCCCTATGGGGACCTCTGCCGACGAGGCCTTCGTGCGCGCTGCGCCGAGGGCCTTCTGCCTTTTCGGACGCGGGTCGCCACGAGAACGAGCAGCGAGGAGGCGCCATCAGCGTCGAAACCCGGATCAATGACCGTATCCGCGTGCCCGAGGTCCGACTTGTCGGTCCGAATGGTGAGCAGGTCGGAGTCGTTCGCATTGAGGACGCACTGCGCCTGGCCCTGGAGTCCGATCTCGATCTCGTCGAGGTGGCCCCGCTGGCCAAGCCCCCGGTCTGCAAGCTGATGGACTTCGGCAAGTTCAAGTACGAGGCGGCGCTCAAGGAGCGCGAATCGCGCAAGAACCAGACGCACACGGTCATCAAGGAGATGAAGCTCCGCCCGAAGATCGATCAGCACGACTACGAGACCAAGAAGGGTCACGTCGAGCGGTTCCTCAAGGGCGGCGACAAGGTGAAGATCACGATCATGTTCCGCGGTCGTGAGCAGAGTCGCCCCGAGCTGGGCCTGCGTCTGCTGGCCAAGTTGGCGGAGGACGTCACCGAGTTGGGCTTCGTCGAGGCGACGCCCAAGCAGGACGGCCGCAACATGATCATGGTCCTCGCGCCGCACCGCAAGAAGTCAGACGTCGCAAGGGACGCCGCAAAGGACGCGGCGAAGGTTCGATCAGCTGCCGAAGAGCAGGCCGCTGAGAGCGCCTGAGCACTTAGACCACCCCGGTCCCCAGGGCCGGTCCGCACTCCGAACAACGAGGAAGGCACCATGCCGAAGCAGAAGACGCACAGTGGCGCGAAGAAGCGCTTCAAGGTGACGGGCTCGGGCAAGATCACCCACGAGCAGACCAACCGCCGCCACCTGCTGGAGGTCAAGTCCAGCAAGCGCAAGCGCAGGCTCGAGGCCGACAAGGTCCTCGCGCCCGGCGATGCGAAGAAGGTCAAGAAGCTGCTCGGGCACTGACCCGAGGCGACACCTCACCGGGTCACCTGACCCGACCCGGCCACCGTGCAGCGCCCTGAGGCGCTGGCAGTAGCCACCCACTGACTGACCCACCGAATCACAGGAGAACGACATGGCACGCGTCAAGCGCGCAGTGAATGCGCAGAAGAAGCGCCGGGAGATGCTCGAGCGGGCATCCGGCTACCGCGGACAGCGCTCGCGGCTGTACCGCAAGGCCAAGGAGCAGGTCACCCACTCGCTCGTCTACGCCTACGCGGACCGTCGCGCCCGCAAGGGAGACTTCCGTCGGCTCTGGATCCAGCGCATCAATGCCGGCTGCCGCGCCCACGGCATGACCTACAACCGCTTCATCCAGGGCCTCAAGGCCGCGGGTGTCGAGGTGGATCGCCGCATGCTGGCGGAGCTCGCCGTGAATGACGCTCCGGCCTTCGCAGCGCTCGTGGAGGTCTCACGCGCCAACCTGCCGACCACCGCTGCCTAGGCAGCAGTGCATCGGCCTGCGTGACGAGACGAGATGGGCTCAGCGCCGCACCTGACGTCGAGTTCCTCCGACCGTGCCAAGGCGGCCCGCGCACTGCACTCGCGCGCTGGGCGTCGCAAGGCAGGTCGCTTCCTCGTTGAGGGTCCGCAGGCCCTGGCAAGTGCTCTCGATGCGGGCGTCGTCATCCATGAACTGTTCGTGGATGACGACGCCCGCATCCATTTCTCCGAGATCATTGATCGGGCGGAGAGCGGTGGCGCGCGAGTCGTCGGGGCGGACCCGCACGTGCTGGCGTCGATGGGGGAGACCGACCACCCGCAGGGCCTGCTCGCTGTGTGCGACCTGCTGACTCCACCAGCGTTGGACGACGTGTTCTCGGTCGTCGCCCCGATTCTGATTCTCGATCGCATCTCCGACCCGGGGAATCTCGGCACCATCCTGCGCACGGCAGAGGCCGTCGGAGTAGCAGGTGTCCTTCTCACCCCGGAGTGTGCGGACATTCACAACGGCAAGGTCGTGCGCTCCACCACCGGGTCGCTGTTCCGGGTTCCGGTGGTTCCGGACGTGCCTATGTCGGTCATCATCGAGGCGGTCCACTCCCGTGGCCGGGCGCTGGCGGTAGCGACAGGTGACGGCGACGAGGGCCTGTTCGAGGCGGTCGACTCGCGCATGGTCTGCCCCCGCACCTGCTGGGTCATCGGATCGGAGGCCCACGGAGTGTCCGAGGAGGCCTGTCAGGCGGCTGATATCGCCGTGCGCATTCCGATGGCGCCCACGGCAGAGTCACTGAATGCGGCGGTGTCGGCCTCGGTGATCCTCTACGTTCTGGCCCACGGCGCCCGGAGCGGCGCTTTCGGCCCCAACGGGTTCAGGTGACAGACTGTGACCATGAATCCGGCGGATTACGTGACGCTGCCTGCCTTCCAGGAGACGGGCTACGTCGTTCTCGATGCGTACGACCAGGCTCAGGACCCTCGCGAGTGGGAGAACCTCACCTTCGTCGACTGGAAGTCCTCGGGGGACACCCGGTTCGCACCGCTGGCCAGCGCCTATGGCGACATGGAGTGCAACGGCTTCTGGAATCACACGCCGGCCAAGACGGACAAGGATGGCGTCTGGGTGCCGGAGAATGTGGCCGTCGCGCCGCGGCTGGTGGCACGCGCGCAGGAGCCAGGCGCGAACATCGGCCGCTGCCGGGTCATCGAGCTGCAGCCCAACTCCTACGGCGAGACCCTCTACAACCTGCATCGTGACGACAACAATCGCCTGAACCCTGAGGGCACCGGCTGGATCGTCCGAGCCTTCTTCAACCTGACCGACGATCCCGACACCGTCATGGTCCTGCGTGAGCACCGCGACGACCGCTCGACCGAGACTCGGATCGCCCTGCCAGCCGGCACGCAGGTGATCATCGACACGCAGCGCCTGTGGCATGCGGTGTGGCATCCCAGCGACAAGCCGCGCTACTGCCTTATCACCTCGTACGAGAGCGGCCCTGAACTGGACGCCTATATCTCGGCCAAGAATGGCGTCAGCCGCATCCCGTCTGCTCCGATCGATGCCGCGGTGCTGGCTGAAGGGGAGGCACTCGCGGCAGGCAAGCGGGAGGCTCGTGCGGCAGCTCTCGCGGCTCAGGGTGCTGATCCCACCTTCGGCGATGGCAGTCTCAGCGCAGGCGCATCCATGGAGACATACTCCGAGGCCTGAGCCTCGCGCAGTTGCCTCACCGACCAGTCTCACGAGAGGAATCACGAGTGACCACTACGGCCGAGACGGCCTCCATGGGCCATGGGTCCGTGCCCTACGACGCTGTCCTGGACGAGCTCGAGGCCGAGGCGATCCACATCTATCGTGAGACCGCAGCCGCCTTCAAGAATCCAGTGCTGCTCTACAGCATCGGCAAGGATTCATCGGTTCTCCTGCATTTGGCAGTCAAGGCCTTTGCGCCGGCCCCGATTCCGTTCCCGCTGATGCACATCGACACCGGCTGGAAGTTCCGCGAGATGATCGAGTTCCGTGATCGACGGGCTGCGGAGCTCGGACTGGACCTTCGGATCGCCCAGAATCTTGAGGCGATCGAGGAGGGAGTCACTCCGTTCAGTCACGGCACTCACGAGTACACCCGCCTGATGAAGACGGTGGCCCTGCGCGAGGGCATCGATAGGTACGGGTTTGATGCGGCCGTCGGCGGTGCGCGGCGCGACGAGGAGCGAAGCCGAGCGAAGGAGCGCATCTTCAGCCTGCGTGAACCAGGCCACCAGTGGGATCCCCGCAAGCAGCGGCCAGAGTTCTGGCGCACGGCCAACACCCAGTTGGCGCCCGGGCAGTCCATGCGCGTCTTCCCGCTGTCCAATTGGACCGAGCTGGATGTGTGGAAGTACATCCAGCGCGAGAACATCCCGATCCCTGACCTCTACTTCGCCAAGCCGCGTCCGGTGGTCGAGCGCGATGGCATGTGGATCATGGTCGACGACGACCGCCTGCCCCTGCGCGAAGGGGAGGAGCCGCAGATGCGTTCGGTGCGTTTCCGCACTCTGGGCTGCTACCCGCTGTCGGGCGCCGTCGAGTCGACGGCCGACACCATGGAACAGCTGGTGGCGGAGATGGCAGGGTCGAAGTACTCCGAGCGCTCGGGCCGGATGATCGATGGCGAGAGTGGTTCGGAGTCCATGGAGGGCAAGAAGAAGGAGGGCTACTTCTAGTGGCCAGCAACAGTTCCCTGACCCCCGTGCTTCACCTGGTCACCTGTGGATCCGTCGATGACGGCAAGTCCACGCTCATCGGCCGACTTCTGTCCGAGACCAACTCCGTGCCGATCGACACGCTCGAGTACGCCAAGCGCACGCGTCGTGGTGGGTCGACGATCCCGGTCGGCGAGATCGACTACTCACTTCTCACCGACGGCCTTGAGGCCGAGCGCGAGCAGGGCATCACGATCGACGTGGCATACCGGCACATGAACCTGCCGAACGGGCGGCGCGTTCTGGTGGCGGATTCACCTGGACATGAGCAGTACACACGCAACATGGCCGTGGCAGCGTCCAATGGCGACGTATCGATCCTCATGATCGATGCCGCTCGGGGCGTGCGTCCGCAGACGCATCGTCACCTGACGATCAGCGCGCTGATGGGCGTCAAGACGGTCATCGTTGCGGTGAACAAGATGGACCTCGTCGGCTACGAGCATGCGACCTTCGAGGAGATCGTAGGGACGGTGCGTGTCACCGCGGCCCGCCTCAATGTCCCAGAGGTGATCGCGGTGCCGGTCAGCGCCTTTGTCGGCGACAACATCACCGAGCCGAGCACAAACATGCCCTGGTACTCCGGCCCCACACTTCTGAAGGTACTGGAGGACTGGGAGCCGATCGAGTCCGGTCACGACGAGCCGTTCCGGTTCCCCGTGCAGTTCATCGTCCGGGCCGAGGGGAACTTCCGCGGCTACGCCGGAACCGTCGTGTCCGGCCGGGTGTCACCTGGCGACGACGTCATCATCGCCGACTCAGGACGCACCGCCAAGGTCGACCGGATCGTCACCTACGACCTCCACGTCGACGGTCACATCGCCGAGTTGGACGTGGCTGAAGAGGGTGCCGCTGTCACCATCACCTTGGATCACGAGGTCGATGTCACGCGCGGCGACGTCATTAGTGCGGGTGCGGGTGAGTTGCTCCAGCCCTCGGATCGTTTCGCAGCGGACATGGTGTGGCTGGGAGAGGAGCCGTTGGCTCACGGGCGCTCATACCTGCTGGTGTCCGGCTCTCGGTCCGTCCCGGCGACCGTGACCAATGTCCGCCACCGTCTCGATGTGGTGACCGGACACGAGCATGCGGCCCGCCTTCTTTCGATGAACGACATCGGTCGCGTTGAAGTGGCGACCGACAAGCCCATCCCGATGGACCCCTATTCGCTGTGCCGCGACACCGGCGGATTCCTGCTCGTGGACCGCGTCACCGCCGACACTGTGGCGGCGGGGATGGTGCGCCATGCCATGCGACGCTCCACCAACCTGGTGCGGCATGACTACGTGGTCGACGAGGACGCCCGACGCCTCTTGATGGGGCACGATTCGAAGGTCGTCTGGCTCACGGGCCTGTCTGGCGCGGGCAAGTCGACGATCGCGGACGCGGCTGTGCGCAAGCTCCACGCCCTGGGCGTGCATACCTACGTCCTGGATGGCGACAACGTGCGGCATGGGCTGAACAAGGACCTCGGCTTCACAGCAGAGGATCGCGCCGAGAACGTTCGCCGGGTGGCTGAGGTCAGCAAGCTCATGGTGGATGCAGGTCTCGTCGTCTTCGTTGCTCTCGTGTCACCGTTCATCGGTGATCGTCGCGCGGCTCGGGAGATTTTCGGTCCCGACCAGTTCATCGAGGTGTACGTCGACACGCCACTGGATGTGGTGAGCGAACGCGACACGAAGGGTCTGTACGCCAAGGCGGCGGCCGGAAACCTTCCCAACCTCACCGGCGTGGGTCAGGAGTACGAAGCCCCTGAGGCGCCCGAGCTCATCCTTCACGGGGAGGGCGATCTTGAGGCGTCCGTGGATGAGCTTGTCCGAGTGGTCTTGGGGGAGTAGGCGTGTCCGGTCCCAATACCTCGTTCGACCCGAAGCAGGTGGCCAGTCTCAACGCCGAGGCAGTCGAGGCGATGGTCGCTGCTGCCCTGGCCGCAATTGCGGAGGCGGGGGACCTCTCTGCGCTGAAGGAGGTCCGTCTCGCTCATGCCGGTGACCGATCTCCGCTGGCTCTCGCCAACCGAGAGATCGGCGCGCTCCCGCCTGCGGCCAAGGCTGAAGCAGGCAAGCGCGTAGGTCAGGCACGAGGTGCGATCAAGCAGGCGCTCGACGCCCGTCAGGTGGAGTTGGAGACCGAGCGCGACGAACGAGTGCTCGTCGAGGAGGCGGTGGATGTCACGCTTCCATACGACCGGAGTGCGCGTGGGGCCCGACACCCGCTGACCACGCTCATGGAGCGTGTGGCAGACGTCTTCGTCGCGATGGGCTACGAGATCGCCGAGGGCCCTGAGGTCGAGGCCGAGTGGGTCAACTTCGACGCACTGAATGTCCCGCCAGACCATCCCGCTCGCACGATGCAGGACACCTTCTACGTCGGCTCTCCCGACAGCGGCGTCGTGCTGCGCACGCAGACCTCGCCGATTCAGATCCGGGCGATGCTGGATAGGGACCTCCCCGTCTACGTGATTGCCCCGGGCCGGGTGTACCGGACCGACGAGCTCGACGCGACGCACACTCCGGTGTTCCACCAGATCGAGGGACTCGCGGTCGATCGCGGCATCACGATGGGCGACCTCCGTGGAACTCTCGATCACTTCGCGGAGTCGATGTTCGGCGAGGGGATTCGCACACGGATGCGGCCGTCCTACTTTCCCTTCACTGAGCCGAGTGCGGAGGTGGACCTGGAGTGCTTTGTCTGCCGCGGTGAATCCGTGGGCAACCCCGAGCGCCCCTGTCGCACCTGTGGCAGTGAGGGCTGGATCGAGTGGGGTGGCTGCGGCATGGTGAATCCGCGGGTCCTGCAGTCGGTGGGCATCGATCCGACCGTCTACCGCGGCTTCGCCTTCGGCATGGGAGTGGAGCGAACGCTGATGTTCCGCAATGGAGTCAGCGATATGCGCGACATGGTCGAGGGCGATGTGCGCTTCTCCCTGGCGTTCGGAGTGGAGGCCTGATGCGCGCGCCGCTGTCGTGGCTGCGGGAGATGGTCGACATCCCCGCCGACCAGACCGGTCGCGATGTCGCCGAACGGTTAATCCGCGCAGGGCTCGAGGTCGAGACCGTCGAGGAGATCGGGGCGGGCCTGAACGGTCCGCTCGTGGTCGGACGTGTGCTGGAGATCGAGGAGCTCACCGACTTCAAGAAGCCGATTCGGTTCTGCCAGGTCGATGTCGGCGAAGTCGGTGGGGGAGTCCGCGGCATCATCTGCGGAGCGCGGAACTTCACGGTGGACGACCTAGTTGTCGTCGCCCTGCCGGGAACGGTCCTGCCGGGTGGCTTCGAGATCGCCTCGCGCGAGACTTACGGGCGCCTTTCTGACGGGATGATCTGCTCCGAGCGTGAGATGGGCCTCGGCGAGGATCACGACGGCATCATGGTCCTGCCTGCAGGCACAGCCGTAGCCGGTGCGGATGCCAAGCCGCTCATCGGCATCGGCGACGAGGTGCTCGACATCGCGATCACGCCGGATCGTGGCTATGCGCTGTCGATTCGCGGCATCGCTCGCGAGGTCGCGATCGCCTACGGCTCGGCCTTTGCAGACCCGGGTGTGGTTCTTGCGGATCTTCCCGCACCCCAGGCTGATCGCGCTCCGGCCGAGTGCGCGACCGAGGCTCCCGAGGCCTGCGATCTGTTCACCCTTCGCACCGTTGTGGGATTCGATCCTGCTTCGCCGTCGCCGTTGTGGATGAAGCAGCGCCTGTCGGCAAGTGGAATGCGCCCTGTCTCACTCGCGGTTGATGTGACCAACTACGTGATGCTCGAACTCGGTCAGCCGTTGCACGCCTTCGACCTCGACAAGCTGCAGGGTCCGGTGCGTGCCGGACGTGTACCGGCGGGCACGAAGTTCGAGACGCTCGACCATGTCACGCGTGAGCTGTCGGACGACGACCTCGCGATCCTCGATGATCGCGGGCCCATCGGCCTGGCGGGCGTCATGGGTGGCCTTGAGTCGGAGATCGACGACGAAACGACGAATATCGCCCTCGAGGCTGCGCACTTCACCGCACCGGGCATCGCACGCTGCTCGCGTCGGCACAAACTCTCCAGTGAGGCTTCTCGTCGATTCGAACGTGGAGTCGATCGTGACCTTGCTCCGTATGCCTCGGCGCGCGCGACAGCGCTCCTCCTTGAGCATGGTGGTGGGCACTACGTCGGCATGACGGCGGTCGAAGCCCCGCATGAGGCCACCGTCATCGACCTTCCGGTGAACGAGCCGGGCGATGTCGCCGGTATGGAGATCCCGGGCGTGATGGTCGTGCGCATTCTGCAGGCCGTCGGATGCAATATGACGGATGACACCGCTGAGGTGCTCGCCGTGACGCCTCCGTCCTGGCGCCCCGATCTCACCGATCCCATCGACCTCGTCGAGGAAGTCATTCGACTCATCGGCTACGACGAACTGCCGTCCACGATTCCTGCCGCGCCCTTGGGGCGAGGCATGACGCGTGAACAGCGGATTCGCCGTCGGGTGGGCATGGTGCTGGCCTCGCGCGGATTGGTCGAAGTGCTGTCCTACCCGTTCGTCGGTGATGCCGAGCTCGATGCTCTGCGCATTCCCGCGGACGACTCTCGGCGGCTCACACCGACTCTCGCGAACCCCATGTCCGATGAGCAGCCGCACCTGCGTGGTTCGCTGCTCCCTGGCCTCGTCGCGGCAGCACGTCGCAACATCGGTCGTGGCACCTCGGATCTGGCGCTCTTCGAGCTTGGCTCGGTGTTCGTGGGCCAGGTGGCCGACGAGACCGAGCTGCGGCCGAACGTTGACCGCCGGCCCTCCGATCAGGAGTGGAGCGACCTCAATGCGCTTCTCCCACACCAGCCCACCCAGGTGGCCGCCTTCCTCGCCGGCAACCGCGCACCTCAGGGGTGGTGGGGCGCACCAGATCCGATCACCTGGGCGGATGCCGTGGCCGTAGCCCACGATGTCGCCGATGCCTGCGGCGCCAACCTCGAGGTTCGTCGCGGTGATGATCCGTCGTTCCATCCGGGTCGTTGCGCGGCTCTCGTGGTAGATGGCACCCTCATCGGGTTCGCCGGTGAACTGCATCCACGTGTCATTGAGGCCACAGGTATCCCGGAGCGGTCAGTGGCGATGTGGATGGATCTCGATGCGGTGATCACGGCAGCACCTGATGTGCGCCCGGCTCCGCAGGTCGGCACCCAGCCGCTCGCGAAGGAGGACATCGCACTCGTTGTCGCCAGCGATATCTCGGCGGCAGAGGTCGAGCAAGCAGTGCGCGAGGGAGCGGGCGACCTTCTGGAGTCCGTCCGGTTGTTCGATGTCTACGAAGGGCCGCAGGTGCCCGAGGGCAAAAAGTCCCTGGCTTTCGCGCTGCGGTTCCGTGCTCCTGATCGGACGCTGTCAACCGAGGAGATCGCGGCTGCTCGCGAGGGAGCCCTTGAGTCTGCCCTCCAGCGTGTGGGCGCCACGCTGCGCTGAGCCCGCTCGGCCTTCTCAGGGCAGGGTCGCGTACTCAATATGCGCGTATGCGTATACTGCGGGGATGATCACTGCAGCTGTTGCCGGGGCATCCGGATACGCAGGTGGAGAACTGCTTCGTCTGCTGGCGCAGCATCCGCAGCTCGAGCCGGGCGTCCTGGCAGCGGGAGGCAGGGCCGGAGAACCGGTCAGGGCCGTGCACTCGAACCTGACCGAGTACGCGGACCTACCACTGGTCCAGACCTCTGCCTCAGCGCTGGCGAGCGCCGACATCGTCTTTCTTGCGCTCCCACACGGGGAGTCGGCTGCGATCGCGGCCGAGCTCCCGGACGGCCTGCCCATCGTTGATCTGGGGGCCGACTTCCGGCTCACTGACGCAGGTGCATGGCAGGCGTATTACGGAGGAGTGCATGCGGGGACCTGGGCGTACGGCCTGCCCGAACTCCCCGGTGCGCGCGATCTCATTCGCTCGTCCACCCGGATCGCCAATCCTGGTTGCTATCCCACGTCAGTTGCTCTGGCCTTCGCTCCGGTGCTCGCAGCTGGGCTGGCGGAGCCAGACGTTGTCGTCGTGGCGGCTTCCGGAACATCGGGTGCGGGCCGTAAGCCCTCCGATGCGCTGCTGGCGACTCAGGTCATGGGCTCCATGGGTGCCTACAAGGTGGGTGGGAGTCATCAGCACACCCCTGAGATGGAGCAGTCGCTGGCGTCAGCGGCAGGGGAGCCTGTGACGCTGTCCTTCACACCTCTGCTTGCCCCCATGCCACGCGGGATTCTCGCGACGGTGTCGGCGCGTGCCCTTTCCGGGGTCACTGAGCTGGCGGTACGTAGGGCCTTGGAGGAGGCCTTTGCCGATGAGCCCTTCGTGCACGTCCTTCCTGAGGGCCAATGGCCGCAGACGTCGTCAGTCGCCGGGTCGAATGCTGTTCACCTGCAATGTGCGGTTGATGAGCACTCGGGGCGGGTGATCGTGGTGTCGGCCATCGACAATCTGGGCAAGGGTGCCGCGGGTCAGGCGCTGCAGAACGCGAACCTCATCCTCGGTCTGGACGAGACCGCCGGCCTGTCCACCAACGGAGTCGCACCATGAGCGTCACTTCTGCCTCGGGATTCCGTGGAGCCGGAGTAACGGCGGGAATCAAGGCATCCGGCAAGCCCGACGTGGCCCTCGTGGTGAACGACGGCCCGCTTGCGGTGGCGGCGGCGGTGTTCACGGCCAACCGTTTCGCTGCCGCTCCCGTCATCTGGACCCGGCAGGTGGTCGCCGATGGGGAGGTGCGAGCGGTCATCCTCAACTCAGGTGGCGCCAACGCCTGCACCGGCCCTGAGGGCTTTGGTGACACGCACCGCACCGCTGAATACGTTGCGTCGGCGCTGGTGGCGACGGGATCCGAGGTCGGCCCCGGTGACGTGGCGGTGTGCTCCACGGGTCTCATCGGTGAGCGACTGCCCATGGAGAAATTGCTTGTGGGCGTCGATGCGTCGATCGCGGCTTTGTCGGCCGACGGAGGGCCGGACGCGGCTGTGTCGATCATGACGACCGACTCCGTTCCGAAGAACTCGCAGGTGACCACGGGTGGCTACACCGTCGGCGGCATGGCGAAGGGAGCCGGCATGCTTGCCCCCGCCCTTGCCACGATGCTCGTCGTCGTGACGACGGATGCCGTCGTTGATGCTGAGCTCGCTGACTCGGCGTTGCGCGTGGCTACATCCCTCACCTTCAACCGCATCGACTCCGATGGCTGCATGAGCACCAATGACACAGTCCTGCTGATGGCCAGTGGTGCATCGGGAGTCGCGCCGGATCCGGCCTCCTTCACGGATGCAGTAACGCAGGTGTGTGCGGATCTGGCCCGACAGCTGATCGCCGATGCCGAGGGAGCGTCCAAGGACATCGACATCGCCGTGGTGAACGCTGTCTCGGAATCCGACGCGCTGGAGGCGGCACGTGCAGTGTCTCGGAGCAATCTGCTCAAATGCGCGATTCACGGCGAGGACCCGAACTGGGGCCGCATCCTGTCCGCCGTTGGAACCACGTCGGCTGCATTCGAGCCGGAGCAGGTGAACGTTGCCATCAATGACGTGTGGGTCTGCAAGGCCGGAGGAGTGGGCGACTCCCGCGACCTCGTCGACATGACCGGTCGCCTCGTGCGCATCACCGTCGACCTTGGAGCGGGCGGTGCCGAGGCGCGAGTGCTCACCAACGACCTGACTGCCGACTACGTCCACGAGAACTCCGCCTACTCGACCTGAGGTGCCCCAATGACCGATCTGAACGACGCAGCCCACAAGGCAAGCGTCCTGGCTGATGCTCTCCCGTGGCTTGAGCGCTGGCACGGAGCCACCGTGGTGATCAAGTACGGCGGCAATGCCATGACCGACGATGCGCTGAAGGCGGGCTTCGCCGAGGACGTCCTCTTCCTGAGACTCGCTGGGCTGCGGCCTGTCGTGGTGCATGGTGGTGGTCCTCAGATCAGCTCCATGCTGAGCAAGTTGGGAGTCGAATCGGAGTTCAAGGGCGGGCTGCGCGTGACCACGCCTGAGGTCATGGATGTGGTCGGGATGGTTCTCGTGGGCCAGGTCCAACGAGAACTCGTTCGTCTGATCAACGAGCACGGCCCGTATGCGGTGGGCCTCTCAGGGGAGGATGCGCATCTGTTCACGGCCGAACGCCGCGGCGCGCAGGTGGACGGAGCGACTGTAGACATCGGACAGGTCGGTGACGTCGTGAATGTGCGCCCCGACTTCGTTCTCCAGCTTCTTGATGACGGCCTGATCCCCGTGGTGTCGACGGTGGCACGGGGTGAGGACGGCACGTCCTACAACGTGAATGCGGACACCGCCGCTGCTGCTCTGGCGACCGCTCTGCATGCGCAGAAGCTGATCGTGCTGACTGACGTCGAGGGTCTCTACGAGAACTGGCCCGATCGCGACTCGCTGATCGCCGTCATCGGCATGGATCGCCTCCGCGCACTGCTGCCGACGCTGGAGAGCGGCATGGTGCCGAAGATGGAGGCCTGCCTCCGCGCGGTGGAGGGCGGCGTCCCGCGCGCCACCGTGATTGACGGTCGCGTTCCGCACAGCCTGCTGCTCGAGGTGTTCACCGACTCGGGCGTGGGCACCATGGTTCTGCCGGAGGAACCGGCATGACGACGGAGTCGTCCTGGCAGGAGCGCTGGCAGCACTCGCTCATGGACAACTACGGGACTCCGCCGGTGATGCTGTCCCGGGGCCGGGGCGCCCGTGTGTGGGACGTCGACGGTTGCGAGTACATCGACCTGCTTGCCGGTATTGCGGTGAATGCGCTGGGCCATGCCGATCCGCGACTGGTGGCCGCGGTGTCGGCGCAGTTGGCGACCCTCGGACACGCCAGCAACCTTGCCGCGACCGAGCCGGCGGTCGCGCTGGCCGAGCGACTGGTCACCCTCTTCGGTGATCCGGATGCACGCGTCTTCTTCTGCAACTCTGGTGCCGAGGCCAATGAGGCGGCCTTCAAGATCGCCCGACTCACGGGCCGCACGGGCATGGTCGTCGCTGCCAACTCCTTCCACGGCCGCACGATGGGATCGCTGGCGCTGACCGCGCAGCCGGCGAAACAAGAGCCTTTCCGTCCGTTGCCCGGTGATGTCACGGTTGTCGAATTCGGTGACGCTGACGCGCTCCGCGCTGCCGTTGACGAGAGCACCGCGGCCATCGTCCTGGAGCCGATCCAGGGAGAGGGGGGTGTGCGGGTGCCTCCGGCGGGCTACCTGGCGGACGCGAGGCGGATTGCCGACGACGTCGGTGCCCTGCTGATCCTGGATGAGGTTCAGACCGGCATCGGGCGCACCGGTACATGGTTTGCGCACCAGATGGAGGAGGTCCGACCCGACGTCATGACCTTGGCGAAGGGCCTGGGTGGCGGTCTTCCGATCGGTGCCGTGGTGGCGACCGGATCGTCGGCCGCTGCCTTCCGGCCTGGGAGTCACGGGTCGACCTTCGGTGGAAACCCGGTCTCGTGCGCCGCAGCGCTGGCTGTTCTGGACGCCATTGCCGAGGACGACCTCATGACGCGAGCGGCGGATCTGCACAACACGCTCACCTCTGCGTTCGTCGATCATTCACACGGCCTTGCGACGGGAGCCCGGGGACGAGGACTGCTCATCGCCATCGAGCTGACCGGTGCGATGGCCGGAGACCTGGAGAAGGCCTGCCGACGGGCTGGCCTGCTGGTCAACGCGGTAGGGCCGACGTCGATCCGACTGGCCCCGCCATTGGTGCTCACCGACGATGACGTGCGCGAGGCCGTGGAGCGGTGGAGCGCTGCATGCGCGTCAGTGTCCGGGGCCGCTTCGTGAGCAGTTCACCGCAGACGCAGACGGCCCGTCGGGCTCGCGTTACCGCACTCATCGCTACCCACGCCATCTCGTCTCAGGAGGAGCTCGGCTCGCTCCTGGCTGATGAGGGATATCACGTCACTCAGGCGACGCTGTCGCGCGATCTGGTGGCCATCGGAGCTCACAAGCGGGTCGATGACGCCGGTCACCAGGTGTACGAGGTCGACGTAGCGACGGCGACGGATACGTCCATCCCGTCTGCTGCCACGGAAGCCACTCTCGGACGCCTCGTCGGTGAACTGCTCATCCGAGCAGAGTCGGCGGGGAACATCGCTGTGCTCCACACGCCTCCCGGCGCTGCGCAGTTCCTTGCTGGTCACTTGGACCGACAGACATCGTTGGGAATCGTCGGCTGCGTCGCCGGGGACGACACCATCATCATCGTCATGCGAGCGAGCACAGACGCTGACGAGCTCTGCACTACCCTCCTTCGAATGGCAGACCAGAGGAGAGGCTCGTGAGCTCTGAGCAGAAGTCCGGCACGCCCACGAAGCCCACACGCCTGTGGGGTGGTCGGTTTGCCGACGGCCCATCTGACGCCATGGCGGCCCTGAGTCTTTCCACCCACTTCGACTGGCGTCTTGCTCCGTACGACATTCAGCAGACGCGGGCGCATGCTTCGGTGCTGCACGCGGCCGGATTGCTGAGCGATGACGAACTGAGTCAGGTTGTGTCCGCCCTCGACTCACTCGCGGCGGATGTCGCTGCGGGAGTGGTTGTGCCCGATGCTTCGGACGAGGACGTTCACACGGCAGTGGAGCGAAACCTCATCGAGCGGCTGGGCGAGCTCGGAGGGAAGCTTCGCGCTGGACGAAGCCGCAACGACCAGGTGTCGACTGACTTCAGGCTCTATGTGCGCGATCAGGCTCGAGGGATCGCCTTGGCGGTCACGGACCTTCAGCAGGCCCTTCTGGACCAGGCCAGTGAGCACGTCGATACCTATTCACCTGGCTTCACTCACCTGCAGCATGCCCAGCCGGTGTCCTTCGGTCATGAGCTTGCCAAGCATGTGCACGCCCTCGGGCGCGACATCGAGCGCCTCGCGGACTGGGACAGGCGCGCGGCACGTTCGCCGCTGGGTGCCGGCGCCCTTGCCGGATCGAGTCTCGGGCTGGATCCGCAGGCTGTTGCGCTTGAGCTCGGATTCGATGAAGCGCTCGGCAACTCGATCGACGCCACGAGCGATCGGGATTGGGTGGCTGAGTTCCTGTTTGTCACGGCCATGGTTGGGGTTCACCTGTCGCGACTGGGTGAGGAGGTCATCTTGATGGCCTCGCGCGAATTCGGGTGGGCGACGCTCCACGATTCCTGGTCGACCGGCTCATCGATCATGCCGCAGAAGAAGAACCCCGATGTCGCTGAGCTTGCTCGCGGAAAGTCGGGGCGGCTGATCGGCAACCTGACCGGCCTGATGGCCACGATCAAGGGACTGCCCTTCGGCTATAACCGTGACCTGCAGGAGGACAAGGAACCGGTTTTCGACACTGTGGAGCAGTTGCTCCTCGTGCTCCCGGCCATGACAGGCATGATCGCGACACTTCGCTTCGACACGGAGCGCATGGCTGCCTCGGCTCCCGAGGGCTACGCACTCGCCACCGATATCGCCGAGTGGCTGGTGCGAGAAGGTGTCCCGTTCCGGGAGGCCCATGAGGTCGCGGGCGCCAGTGTGCGCGCTGCAGAGAGCCGCGGCGTGGAGTTGTGGGACCTCACCGATGAGGAACTCGGGGAGATCTCGCCAGCACTAACGCCGGACGTGCGTCGGGTGCTGTCTGTTCAGGGCTCGCTGGACTCACGGAGCGCCTTCGGAGGCACGGCTCCCGCCCGAGTTCGAGAGCAGTTGGAGTCACTCCAGTCAGCGTTGTCCGAGCAGCGGATTGCCTGGACCTGACGCACCGTGACCGCTCGAGTGCAGGTCAGCGCGCGCATCCTGTGGGGTATGTCGGCTGCCGTGGTTGCAGTTCTGTCGCTGCTGCCGCCCGATGATCTGCCCTCAGATCTCGGACTGTCCGACAAGCTCCTGCATGTGCTGGGCTATGCCGTGCTCGGAGCTCTGGGAGTACTCAGCGGGGCGCGGTGGCCGTGGGCCCTGCTTGCCGTCGTGGGCTATGGCTTGGCCCTGGAAGGGGCGCAGGGGCTGCTCGGCTACCGCTCATTCGAATGGGCAGACCTCGTGGCGGACGCTGCCGGTGCTGTGGTGGGTGTGCTCGTCGCTTCACGGGTGATGCGCGAGGTGCAGCAATCGCGCGATGCGCGTCGGCAGAGTCAGAAGCGCCAAGAGCGACGGGAGCGTCGCGAGCGAGCCCGAAACCCCAACAAGGAGAAGGCCATGAACCCGGTCAAGGCGGGTGCCAAGCGTGGGGCTCCCACCTGGCAGCAGGTCGCGAAACGACAGGGGTCGAAGTGCTGGCTGTGCGGCACGCGCACGTATGCGGATGACCACCGGCGAGATGCTTCGGGAACTGATCGTTTGGGCAAGTGCTTCCCATGTGTGGACTACGTGGTGGCGCTGGAGTCTGGCGGGACGTACGCGGAGAGCAACCTTCGGCTGGCCCATCGGCATTGCGCGTCGGCTCGGAGGGCGAATCCGGCACTCACGACGTTCGGTCGACCCCCTCGGACCTTCACATGAGTGCCGAGCGGTGAATCGGTCGATGCGGAACCTGCTGCAGCAGCCAGCAGCGCAGGTCGCGCCCCGACTATTGGGGTCGGTCGTCACCTCACGCATAGGTGGCCACGAGGTCCGCCTTCGCCTGACCGAAGTGGAGGCATATGGGGGAGTGGACGAGGATCCGGGATCTCACGCCTTCCGCCGTCAAACCCCGCGTAACGCGTCCATGTTCGGTCCGGCTGGTCACGCCTATGTCTACTTCACCTATGGAATGCACTGGTGCCTCAACGTGGTGACGAGTCCTGAAGGCCAAGCATCCGCGGTGCTGCTGCGGGCGGGCCAGATCCTGAACGGAGTGCCCGTCGCACGCCGTCGACGAGGGGAGTCGGTCACCGAGCGCGATCTGGCGCGGGGACCAGCACGTCTGGCGAATTCGCTGGGTGTGACGAAGGATCTCGATGGTGTCGACCTGCTCGACGGAAGCGGGCCATTGAGCCTGCTGCTGGCTGATGGCCCGATCCTGGCTCATGCGTCGGGTCCACGCACTGGCGTCAGAGGTGAGGGGTCAGTGACCCCCTGGCGCTTCTTCCTTGAGGATGAGCCGACCGTGAGTAGATACCGCCGCGCCTCGCCCTGACGCAATCCCCGGCCGGGCCTCGTGCGAATTCCATATGGGGTGCGCGAGGATGGGGCCGTGTCCTCGATCATCAACGAACTCTCCTGGCGCGGCCTGATCGCGCAGTCCACTGACCTAGATGCGCTCCGCGCGGCCACGGATGGCCGGGCCATCACGCTGTATTGCGGGTTTGACCCGACTGCCCCGAGTCTCCATCTGGGCAACCTCGTCCAGATCCTGACGGTGCGGCGGTTCCAGCAGCACGGGCATCGGCCACTCGCGCTTGTGGGCGGTGCCACGGGACTGATTGGGGACCCCAAGGAGAGCGGTGAGCGATCGCTGAACCCCACAGAAGTCGTGGAGGCATGGGTCGCGCGCATCCGACAGCAGTTGGACCGCTTCTATGACTTCGACGGTCCCAACGCGGCCGTGGCGGTGAACAACCTTGACTGGACTGCAGGCATGGGTGTCCTGGAGTTCCTTCGCGACGTGGGCAAGCACTTCAGCGTCAACCGCATGCTGGATCGAGAGGCGGTCGCAGCACGTCTGGCGAAGGATGGCATCTCCTACACCGAGTTCAGCTACCAACTCCTGCAGTCCTACGACTATGTCGAGCTCTATCGACGTTACGGGTGCACGCTGCAGACGGGTGGCTCGGACCAATGGGGCAACATCACGGCCGGAGTTGACCTCATTCGGAGGATGGAAGGGGCGCACGCACACGCACTGACCACACCGTTGATGGTCAAGGCCGACGGAACCAAGTTCGGCAAGACCGAATCCGGAACTGTCTGGCTGGACCCGGACCTCACGAGCCCCTACGCCTTCTTCCAGTTCTGGATGAACGCTGATGACCGTGACGTCCCCACTCTCCTACGCACCTTCAGTTTCCGACCCGAGTCGGAGGTGAACGAGTTGCTCGCAGCGATGGCTGAGCGTCCGCAGGCGCGAGAGGCGCAGCGAGCGCTCGCCTCTGAGATGACGTCCCTGGTGCACGGGGAGACCGAGAAGGACGCTGCCGAGGCAGCTGGGCGTGCGCTCTTTGGCCAGGGAGACCTGGGAGATCTGCCGCCGACCACGTTGGCTGCTGCACTCGTCGAAGCTCCGCATGGGGAGATCACTGCCGAGGAGATCGTCGGCGGAAGCCTTCCGGCCTATGACGAGCTCTTCGTGCGTGCCGGCCTGGCTGCCAGCAAGTCCGCAGCCAGAAGGACGATTGCCGAGGGTGGGGGCTACGTCAACAACGTCCGGATCGAGGATCCTGCCGCCCAACCGGCGATTGGTGACCTACATCACGGGGAATGGTTAGTGCTCCGGCGAGGCAAGAAGGCGTTTGCGGGAGTCCGGCTGACGCACTGATGCTGCGCAAAGTCACTGCGCTGCAGAGGGTTCAGGCTCTCGGCACACGACCGCGTCCTCACGCGGAATCAAGGTCTGGCCGGATTTGACCTTGCCGCCTGGGCGAGCGTATGGTTACACCACTGCACGGAAGCACCGGACACCAAGCCGCGCTTCACTTGAGGACTGAGTCCCGAGTGAGCGCGCCAAGCTAGGCCGGACCAGCAGGAACTGACAGATCAACATCGGTTCGACACGCCGGAGACGGTGAGTTGACAAAATCGACCAAAATCTGTAAGTTAGGAACGTTGCCCCAAAATCCTGCTGAGAAGCTGGGTTGAGGTGCGCGCCCGCTCCTTGAGAACTCAACAGTGTGTCACATGTCAATGCCAATTAAACCCCGTTCTGGGTTGGGCAGTGGTTTCGACCATGACCTCATCCCAGACGGATTCCTTTGGTAGAAATATTGAGCACCAGCTCAACTTCTGCCAGTTTCACAACTCATTCATTTATGGAGAGTTTGATCCTGGCTCAGGACGAACGCTGGCGGCGTGCTTAACACATGCAAGTCGAACGGTGAAAGCGGAGCTTGCTCCGCTGGATCAGTGGCGAACGGGTGAGTAACACGTGGGCAACCTGCCCCTGACTTTGGGATAACTCCTCGAAAGAGGAGCTAATACCGGATACGAACTCCTTGGGCATCCTTGGAGTTGGAAAGTTTTTCGGTCAGGGATGGGCCCGCGGCCTATCAGCTAGTTGGTGAGGTAACGGCTCACCAAGGCGACGACGGGTAGCCGGCCTGAGAGGGCGACCGGCCACACTGGGACTGAGACACGGCCCAGACTCCTACGGGAGGCAGCAGTGGGGAATATTGCGCAATGGGCGAAAGCCTGACGCAGCAACGCCGCGTGAGGGATGACGGCCTTCGGGTTGTAAACCTCTTTCAGCAGGGAAGAAGCGAAAGTGACGGTACCTGCAGAAGAAGCACCGGCTAACTACGTGCCAGCAGCCGCGGTAATACGTAGGGTGCAAGCGTTGTCCGGATTTATTGGGCGTAAAGAGCTCGTAGGCGGTTAGTCACGTCGGATGTGAAATCCCAGGGCTTAACCCTGGGCCTGCATTCGATACGGGCTGACTAGAGTGTTGTAGGGGAGACTGGAACTCCTGGTGTAGCGGTGAAATGCGCAGATATCAGGAAGAACACCGGTGGCGAAGGCGGGTCTCTGGGCAACTACTGACGCTGAGGAGCGAAAGCGTGGGGAGCAAACAGGATTAGATACCCTGGTAGTCCACGCCGTAAACGGTGGGCGCTAGGTGTGGGGACCATTCCACGGTCTCCGTGCCGCAGCTAACGCATTAAGCGCCCCGCCTGGGGAGTACGGCCGCAAGGCTAAAACTCAAAGGAATTGACGGGGGCCCGCACAAGCGGCGGAGCATGCGGCTTAATTCGATGCAACGCGAAGAACCTTACCTAGGCTTGACAGTTGGGGAAATCTGGCAGAGATGTCAGGTCCGCAAGGGCCCCAAAACAGGTGGTGCATGGCTGTCGTCAGCTCGTGTCGTGAGATGTTGGGTTAAGTCCCGCAACGAGCGCAACCCTCGTCGTATGTTGCCAGCAAGTAAAGTTGGGGACTCATACGAGACTGCCGGGGTCAACTCGGAGGAAGGTGGGGATGACGTCAAGTCATCATGCCCCTTATGTCTAGGGCTGCACGCATGCTACAATGGCTGGTACAAAGGGCTGCAATACCGCGAGGTGGAGCGAATCCCAAAAAGCCAGTCTCAGTTCGGATTGGGGTCTGCAACTCGACCCCATGAAGTCGGAGTCGCTAGTAATCGCAGATCAGCAACGCTGCGGTGAATACGTTCCCGGGCCTTGTACACACCGCCCGTCACGTCACGAAAGTCGGTAACACCCGAAGCCGGTGGCCCAACCCTTTTGGGAGGGAGCTGTCGAAGGTGGGACTGGCGATTGGGACGAAGTCGTAACAAGGTAGCCGTACCGGAAGGTGCGGCTGGATCACCTCCTTTCTAAGGAGCATCGAGACACCGAAAGGTGTTGAGAGCCCGCTGTCGACGAGTGTTCGACAGGGGAAAGCTCAAGGGTGGAACATTGACGTGGGCGAGCGAGGAATCTCGCAATCCAAGTACAACCGGTTCGCCGGAGTGGAACGGAGCGCGAGGGACCGCGATCGCCAGACACACTGTTGGGTCCTGAGGGAACGGGAACGTTTTCTCGGGCCAGATTCGTCTGGCCGGGCCATTCTGACGCTGAACCACTTGACCTGGTCGAGTAGGCGGCGAAGCAGGAATGGATCCCGCCCGAATGTTGAGAACTGCATAGTGGACGCGAGCATCTTTAATGATTTAGTCATTAAAAATATCTAATGGTATCTGTGGCAAGTTATTAAGGGCGCACGGTGGATGCCTTGGCATCAGGAACCGATGAAGGACGTAGGAGGCTGCGAAAAGCCTCGGGGAGCTGCCAACCGAGCTGTGATCCGGGGATGTCCGAATGGGGAAACCCGGCTGGGGTAATGCCCAGTCACCCTTGCCTGAACACATAGGGCAAGCGGCGGGAACGTGGGGAAGTGAAACATCTCAGTACCCACAGGAAGAGAAAACAACAGTGATTCCGTCAGTAGTGGCGAGCGAACGCGGAAGAGGCTAAACCACAGCGGCGTGATAGACGCCAGTCGTTGCCGTTGTGGGGTCGTGGGATTGTTCAGTTGGTTCTGGCGAACCAGCAGAGAGTCAGAAATGCATGTCGTAGTCGAAGGCCATGCGAAAGGGCCGGCACAGAAGGTAATACCCCTGTAGACGAAACGTCATGCACTCTCGAGCAATATCCCAAGTAGCACGGGGCCCGTGAAATCCCGTGTGAATCCGGCGGGACCACCCGCTAAGCCTAAATATTCCCTGATGACCGATAGCGGACAAGTACCGTGAGGGAAAGGTGAAAAGTACCCCGGGAGGGGAGTGAAATAGTGCCTGAAACCGTGTGCCTACAAGCCGTTGGAGCCCCCAAGTCTTCGGACAGGGTGACAGCGTGCCTTTTGAAGAATGAGCCTGCGAGTTATCGATACGTGGCGAGGTTAACCCGTGAGGGGCAGCCGTAGCGAAAGCGAGTCTGAACAGGGCGTTCAGTCGCGTGTCATAGACCCGAAGCGGAGTGATCTACCCATGGCCAGGTTGAAGCGACGGTAAGACGTCGTGGAGGACCGAACCCACCTAGGTTGAAAACTGGGGGGATGAGCTGTGGGTAGGGGTGAAAGGCCAATCAAACTCCGTTATAGCTGGTTCTCCCCGAAATGCATTTAGGTGCAGCGTCACGTGTTTCTTGCCGGAGGTAGAGCTACTGGATGGGCTAGGGGGCCTACAAGCTTACTGAACTCAACCAAACTCCGAATGCCGGTAAGTGAGAGCGTGGCAGTGAGACTGCGGGCGATAAGGTTCGTAGTCGAGAGGGAAACAACCCAGATCACCAACTAAGGTCCCAAAGCGTGTGCTAAGTGGGAAAGGATGTGGAGTTGCATAGACAACCAGGAGGTTGGCTTAGAAGCAGCCACCCTTGAAAGAGTGCGTAATAGCTCACTGGTCAAGTGATTCCGCGCCGACAATGTAACGGGGCTCAAGCACACCACCGAAGTTGTGACATTCACACATTGCCTGGCCGCAAGGTCCAAGCGTGTGGATGGGTAGGGGAGCGTCGTGTGGCCAGCGAAGCGGCGGGGTAACCCAGCCGTGGAGGCCACACGAGTGAGAATGCAGGCATGAGTAGCGAAAGACGGGTGAGAAACCCGTCCGCCGAATGACCAAGGGTTCCAGGGCCAGGCTAATCCGCCCTGGGTAAGTCGGGACCTAAGGCGAGGCCGACAGGCGTAGTCGATGGACAACGGGTTGATATTCCCGTACCGGCATTAGTTCGCCCATGACGAACCTGGTGATGCTAAGTGCAGGAAGTCGCGGAACCCTTCGGGGGGATGCGATGGAGCGCTCGAACCGAACCAGCAGTAGTCAAGCAATGGGGTGACGCAGGAAGGTAGCTCATCCGCGGCGATGGTAGTCCGCGGCCAAGGTTGTAGGGCGAGACGTAGGCAAATCCGCGTCTCATACGCCTGAGAACTGATGGGGAGCCGATTGAGGTGAAGTGAGTGATCCTATGCTGCCGAGAAAAGCCTCTAGCGAGAACTAAAGCCGCCCGTACCCCAAACCAACACAGGTGGTCAGGTAGAGAATACTAAGGCGATCGAGTGAACTGTGGTTAAGGAACTCGGCAAAATGCCCCCGTAACTTCGGGAGAAGGGGGGCCGCAACTGGTGATGGGACTTGCTCCCTGAGCTGGCGGCGGCCGCAGAGACCAGGCGGAAGCGACTGTTTACTAAAAACACAGGTCCATGCAAAGTCGCAAGACGACGTATATGGACTGACGCCTGCCCGGTGCTGGAACGTTAAGGGGACCGGTTAGGCCTTCGGGCCGAAGCTGAGAACTTAAGCGCCAGTAAACGGCGGTGGTAACTATAACCATCCTAAGGTAGCGAAATTCCTTGTCGGGTAAGTTCCGACCTGCACGAATGGCGTAACGACTTCCGCGCTGTCTCAACCACAGACTCGGCGAAATTGCACTACGAGTAAAGATGCTCGTTACGCGTGGCAGGACGGAAAGACCCCGGGACCTTTACTATAGCTTGGTATTGGTGGTCGATTCGATTTGTGTAGGATAGGTGGGAGACTTTGAAGCTCGGACGCCAGTTCGGGTGGAGTCATTGTTGAAATACCACTCTGATCGTATTGGCTGTCTAACCTCGGACCGTGATCCGGTCTAGGGACAGTGCCTGGTGGGTAGTTTAACTGGGGCGGTTGCCTCCCAAAAAGTAACGGAGGCGCTCAAAGGTTCCCTCAGCCTGGTTGGCAATCAGGTATCGAGTGTAAGTGCACAAGGGAGCTTGACTGTGAGACTGACAGGTCGAGCAGGGACGAAAGTCGGAACTAGTGATCCGGCGCCGGCATGTGGAAGCGGCGTCGCTCAACGGATAAAAGGTACCCCGGGGATAACAGGCTGATCTTGCCCAAGAGTCCATATCGACGGCATGGTTTGGCACCTCGATGTCGGCTCGTCGCATCCTGGGGCTGGAGTAGGTCCCAAGGGTTGGGCTGTTCGCCCATTAAAGCGGCACGCGAGCTGGGTTTAGAACGTCGTGAGACAGTTCGGTCCCTATCCGCCACGCGCGCAGGAGTCTTGAGGAGACCTGTCCCTAGTACGAGAGGACCGGGATGGACGAACCTCTGGTGTGCCAGTTGTCCTGCCAAGGGCACGGCTGGTTAGCTACGTTCGGAAGGGATAACCGCTGAAAGCATCTAAGCGGGAAGCTCGCTCCAAGATAAGGACTCCCACAGGTTTACCTGGTAAGGCCCCCAGCTAGACGACTGGGTTGATAGGCCGGATGTGGAAGCACAGCAATGTGCGGAGCTGACCGGTACTAATAGGCCGAGGACTTGCCTCATTATCATTATTCGCGTCCACTGTGCGGTTCCCGAGATTCGGTCGGGAACCTCGAGCATCTTCCTTAACAGGGGAGAAGGCTCGGAAACGATTGACATCTCAATAGAGTTTCGGCGGCCATAGCGAGAGGGAAACGCCCGGTTCCATTCCGAACCCGGAAGCTAAGCCTCTCAGCGCCGATGGTACTGCGCGGGTGACTGCGTGGGAGAGCAGGACGCCGCCGGACATTCTTCAGAAAGGGCCACCCCCAGGGGTGGCCCTTTCTATTTTCACGCATCTGTGTTGGACGACTAGGGAGAACGCTGTGAGCGCTACCGGTGGCAAGCCACGCCCCACATCGGGCAGGGGATCTGGATCGCAGGGTCGTTCGGATAGGCCGCGGTCGGATAAGCCGCGGTCGGATCGGTCGTCTTCGGGTAAGCCGCGGTCGGATAAGCCGCGGTCGGATAAGCCACGGTCGGATCGGTCGTCTTCGGGTAAGCCGCGGTCGGATAGGCCCTCTTCGGATAGGCCGCGGTCGGATAAGCCACGGTCTGAACGTTCGTCTTCGGATAGGCCGTCTTCGGATAGGCCGCGGTCGGATAAGCCACGGTCGGATAGGCCGCGGTCGGATAAGCCACGGTCTGAACGTTCGTACTCGGGCAAGCCGCCGTCGGAAAAGCTCCGGTCGGGCAAGCCGCGGTCGGACAGGCCGTCCTCGGGTAAGCCGCGCTCGGACAGGCCGCGCTCGGACAGGCCGCGCTCGGACAGGCCGCGCTCGGACAGGCCGCGCTCTGATCGTCCCTACTCGGATAAGCCGCGGGTCCGTGAGCCGCATGTGCCGGATGAGATCACGGTGGCGGACTTGAATCCTGCTGTCCAGAACGAACTGCGGACCCTGCCGGAAGGTCTGGCCGAGATCGTCGGCAGGCACCTGGCGGCAGCCGATGCTGCTCTGGTGGAGGGGGACGTGTCGCTGGCGCGCGAGCACATTGCCGCCGCCAAGCGACGAGCCGGTCGGGTGTCCGTCGTCCGAGAGGCGGCTGGTGTGGCTGCGTACCTCGACGGCGACTTTGCCGAGGCGATCTCGGAACTTCGAGCTGTCCGGCGAATGACGGGTGCCGTCGAGTACCTGCCGATGATGGCGGACTGCGAGAGAGGTCTGGGCAAGCCTCGACGAGCTCTGGAACTGCTCAAGGAGGTGGACACTCGGCAGCTGGACGATGCCACCCGCGTGGAGGTGGCTCTCGTGGCTGCGGGTGCTCGGGCGGACCTCGGGCAGGTTGATGCAGCTCTGGTCGTCCTGCAGTCGTCTGATCTCGCTCGGCTCCCCAAGGGTGGGCCCCGAGCGCGGCTTCAGTATGCGTACGCAGACCTGCTCGTGCAGGCCGGACGTGAGGACGAGGCCGTCGAGTGGTTGCGGAGAGCGGCAACGTCTGACGTCGACGGGATCACCGATGCCGAGGAGCGTCTAGAGGAGTTGAGCGGTCTGATCTTCACCGAAGAGGAGGGTGAGCCGCTCGATTCGGAGTGAGGCCCGCGGTGGTCATTTCTCCTGCTGGTCGAGCCAGCGCAGGATGCCAGTGACATTGGCTGAGACGCTGGAGAGTTCCTCGAACTTGAGCTGTCGCTCTGGGTCGGCGAAGAATTCAGCATTTGCCTCGCGATCGCGCTCGCGAACCATGGCGATCGCGTGGTCCACGTCAGGAGTTTCCTGGCGTGCACTGCGAACCATGTCGACCCAGAGGAGAAGCTCCTCCCTCGATCGGGCCAAGGTGTCTGCGACGTCGGTGACGGGGCCGAAGTGGCTGAACAGCAGGCGATTGGCATCCGCGTCATTCATGCGAGCCAGAGAGCTGAGGGTCAGGTCGAGGTCGAAGTCAGGTGGTGGCGTGGATGGTCGTACATCTGCGGTCTCGGGCACGTAGACGCCAGCGGCATCACCGGTATAGAGATCGCCGGATTCACTGTCGAGAAGGCCCACATGGTGGGAGGCGTGGCCTGGGTTGTGGAAGGCATCCAGCCGGCGTCCACCTCCCAGATCGATGCTCCCGCGCTCTCCGATAGACACGAGCCGCTCCGCGGGTACAGGTCGCAGATCCCCGAAGAGCCGATCCATGTCTGCGCCGAATACTCGGTGGGCACTGGCCACGAGGCGGGAGGGGTCGACAAGGTGGCGTGCCCCCTTCTCCTGCACCACCACTGAGGCATGGGGAAATGCCTCGGCGATATCGCCCACACCGCCTGCGTGGTCAAGGTGGATGTGCGTGACCACGATGGTCGACAGATCATCGGGCCCGATGCCCAGGGCCGCGAGGGACGAGATCACGGTCTCGGCACTCTTGGCCGTACCAGTTTCGATCAGACAGGGGCGACTGCTGCGGATCAGGTAGCCGGAGGTGATGCCCTCATGTCCACCCATCTGCGTGTCGATGTGGAAGACATCGTTACCGAGGTCCTCGATGATCTCCGTCATGACCGAAGTATGACGTGTCCACAGCGCGGGAGGGGGAGCGTAAGGAATCCACAGAGGGGATTTTGCGCCTCGTGTCTGAACCTGGGTGCGGACACTCTTGGCTCATGACCACACCACATCACGGCAGAACCGATCAGAGCACCGCGCATCAGCGCATGACGCACAGCAGCGTGACGATCGTGGGTCGTCTCGGTTCCGTGTCGGAGGAGCGCGAGCTCCCCAGCGGTGACATCGTCACCAGTTTCACGGTCATCGTGGATCGCACGGGCGCATCTTGCCGACGAGCGACCCGCGGAGCATCATCCGCAGGCCCTCGACAGGTGGATGCCATTCCTTGCCAGGCGTTCACTGCGGTCCTGCGGCGACGTATCGGCCGGCTGGAGGGCGGAACCCTCGTCGAGGTGGTCGGCACTCTGCGGCGCCGCTTCTGGCGAGCTGGCACGGCGTTGGGCAGCGCCATGGAGGTGGATGTCCAGCGAATGGCTCCGATCAAGGAATCCGTGCAACCATGACGTCGTGGCGGAGCATGTCCCAGACCAGTTCGAAGGTCACGAGCCTCGGCGTGCGGATCAGCCTGAGGGCGAGCCCTATGAGTGGTTTCGCCGTGCCGAGACGCTGCTGGCGCAGGGCAACGCGGATGCCGCCGCAGTCCTGCTTGAGCGCCTACGGGCGCTGGATCCGGACTCGACGTCCGTTCTCGAGGACTGGAGCCGGGCACTGTTCGATGCGCGAAGGTTCGAGGAGGCGGCATTGGCCTTCGCCGAGCTCGTGGAGCGATCACCGGATGATGACTACGCGCACTACGGATTGGGGATGTCCCTGTGGCGTCTCCAGAAATTCCCGGCAGCACGGGACCATCTGGCCATGGCTCGGGTCATGCGCCCTGGTCGACCGGAGTACGAGAGTGCCCTCACCCAGGTGCATGCGACATTGAAGGCCCGGGTCGAGGCCGGCCTTCCAGCGGAGGGGCCCGTCCACACGTGAGCACTCTGCACAGGCAGTTCGATGCACTGCTGTTCGACTTGGATGGCGTGGTCTACGTCGGCCCCGAGGCAGTGCCGCACGCGGCCAGTTCGATCGCGGGAGCTCGGCAGGAGGGCGCGGCCTGCGGGTTCATCACCAACAATGCCGCGCGCACGGCGGAGGTCGTCGCGGAGCACCTGACGAGTATTGGGGTCCCGTGCCGTCTCGACGAGGTGATCACGTCACCGCAGGCGGCGATCACGGTGCTGGGGGACTTCGTGGAGCCCGGATCGCGAATCCTGGTTATCGGTGGCCCAGGTATCGCCGATGAACTCGTGGCGCACGGTTACGTGCCGGTGCGCTCGCTGGACGACGCGCCAGCGGCGGTGGTGCAGGGTTTCTCGCCTGATCTCGGATGGCGGGATCTCGCTGAGGCCACGTTTGCGGTGCGGGCGGGCCTGCCGTGGATCGCGACAAACCCTGATCGGACCTTTCCCACGCCGAGAGGCGTGGCACCCGGAAACGGGGCATTGGTGGGTCTGGTGGCCGAGGCTGCTGGGCGGCGACCGGATGCCGTCGCGGGCAAGCCTGAGCCACCGCTGCTCCATGAGGCGATCGGGCGCTTGTCGGCCAGCCGTCCGCTGATGATCGGGGACCGCCTCGACACCGACGTCGCTGCGGGAGCGCGCATCAGCATTCCCACTCTGCTGGTCCTCACCGGAGTCACGACGGTGGAGGAGGTCTTAAGGGCCGATCGCGAGGAACGTCCGACGTTCATCGCTGGAGATCTCCGAGTGCTGCTCGCCGAGTATCCGGAGGTGGTCGTCGAGGGTCGTGACTCCTCGGTTGCTCGGTGTGGCGGCAGCGAGGTGTCTGTCCTGGATCATCGACTCGTCGTGACGAAGGAGGGGGAGCCCATCGATGTGATCAGGGCGGCTGCGGGGGTGGTCTGGGCGCAGGCGGACCGCGGTCAGGGCGTTGACACCTCAGGGATCCTCGAGTCGGCTGGTTGGATACGGTGACGACATCGGCAAAGGAACTGGTCAGATTGCTTTCGGCACAGCGGGCCAGGCCACCGGCCGTGTCGATCGAGAAGGCCCGATACTCGGTTGGGAAGTGTTCGGTCGGAAAGAATTCGGTTGGGAAGAATGGTGATGGACATGCTTGACGATCTTCGTACCTACCTGCAGATGGCCACCGGTATCACTGAGGCGACGACCGCCAAGGCCAAGGACGTGGTGACAGGGCTGCTGTCCTCGGGACTGTCCTTGACCACCAAGGCCGGGGGCGCGCCGGAAATGGTCGGTCAGGTCCAGGATCTTGCCGATGATCTCGTCGCCACGAGCCGGAACAACCGCGAACTGCTCACGGGTGTCATCCGGGCCGAGGTCGATAAGGCGGTTGGGCGGATGGGGTTCGTCAGGGAGGATGAACTCGCTGCCCTGCGTCGGCATGTCCAGCGCCTGGAGTCCGAGATGAATGATCTCCGCAGGCGGGCCGACGAGGCACCTGCGCCGGTGGTGAGCGAGCCCTCGGCTCCTGCTGAGGCGCCGGGTGTCCCGGAGAGTGCGCCGGAAGCCGCGGCGAAGCCCAAGAAGAAGAAGGTCCTCGTGGACCCGGAGGCACAGGCATGAGCGAGGGTCAGGACATGAACGTTGATGCAGACGCGATGGAGTCGGACACGGCGATGGAGTCGGAGTCGGACACGGCGAGGGAGGATGCGGCGGCTGACAACATCGAGGCTGACGACACCGAGGCTGAGGGCGAAGACGTCATGCTCCTGCAGGAGGTTGACAACGCGCTCGTGCTTCCTGTCTGGGAGCCGACCGGGGAGCCGCGGGTGGACGACGTCCTCGATCAGCTCACGGAACTCGATCCCGACGACGTGCACCAGCACGCGGAGGTCTACACCGCGATCCACCAGAGGCTCCGCGACACCCTCAGCGATCTCCACACCACGGCCTGACCTCGGTCGTGGCCAGACGCCGCCTTGACGCTGAGTTGGTGCGTCGCAGCATGGCCCGTTCGCGTGAGCATGCGCGCGAACTGATCGAGGCCAGCGCTGTCAAGGTCAAGGGGGCTGTGGCGACCAAGGCCGCCACGCAGGTGGACGACTCTGATCCGATCGTCGTGGACGAGTCAGCTGCCGATCACTACGTATCCCGGGGAGCCCACAAACTCATCGGGGCCCTCGCAGCATTCGACGGTATCGAGGTGGCAGGCCGCGACTGTCTGGACGCCGGCGCCTCGACCGGAGGATTCACGCAGGTACTCCTGGAACGCGGAGCAGCCCGTGTCCTCGCTGTCGATGTGGGCTACGGACAGTTGGCGTGGCCTCTGCGCACCGACGAACGCGTCACCACGATGGATCGGACGAATGTTCGCGGACTGGCGGCTGTTGACGTCCCCTTTCGGCCATCCTTGATCGTTGCCGACCTCTCCTTCATTCCACTGGAGATCGTGCTGCCCGCCCTTCAGGATGTTGCCCTACCAGCCGCGGATCTCCTTGTCATGGTGAAGCCCCAGTTCGAGGTGGGGCGTGAGGCGGTGGGCGATGGCGTCGTGCGCGACCCCGAATTGCGGCGCAGCGCCGTGCTGGGAGTCGCTCGCGCCGGGGCCGCACTGGGCCTCACGGTGCATGGTGTCGCCGCCAGTCCGCTGCCCGGTCCGAGCGGCAATGTCGAGTACTTCCTATGGCTGCGAGCCGGCCGTGAGCCGGGTGATCCTGGCAGGGGCGGCGAGTCCGGTGCGGACGCAGGGCTGGTCGGGCAGGATGTGGAGGCGGCCGTGCAGGCTGCTGTGGCGAAGGGACCGCAATGACGACGCCGACCAGGCGAGTTCTGCTCGTCGTGAATCACCGTTCCGGTGAGGCACGCGAGGCGCTGGCCACGGTGGCGAATGCCCTTCTCGAAGCAGGAGTCGACATTCTCCTGACGAGTGAGGATGCCGACGAGTGGTCTGGGGAGTCGCCGCTGCCTCGCAGCGAGATTTCGGTGGTCGCGTCAGACGAGCACGCGGCCGATGGCGCGGACGTCGTCGTCGTCCTTGGTGGGGACGGCACGGTGCTGAGGGCAGCAGAGCGGGCCCGCGCCAGCGGCGCACCCCTGTTCGGGGTGAATCTCGGGCACGTGGGCTTTCTGGCTGAGGCCGAATCTGAGAGCATCCACGACGTCGTCGACGCGATTGTCGAGCGACGGTGGGTTGTCGAGGAGCGCATGACGCTTGACATCTCCGTCAGCCTTGCTGGTCAGCAGGTGCACCGGACGTGGGCGATCAATGAGGTGGCGGTGGAGAAGCAGGCGCGCGAGCGCATGATTGACCTGATGGTTGAGGTGGATGGGCGCCGGCTGTCTAGGTGGGGCTGTGACGGCGTCGTCTGTGCCACCCCAACAGGCTCCACGGCGTACGCCTTCTCGGCAGGCGGCCCTGTGGTGTGGCCGGAGGTTTCGGCGATGCTCGTGGTGCCGCTCAGTGCTCATGCTCTGTTCGCTCGACCGCTCGTGGTGTCGCCGACGAGCGTGGTGGCCTTCGACCTCAAGGACGACGCCCCTGCATTTCTCTCAGCTGACGGCCGCCGCACCTTCGAGGTGGCCGGTGGTAGCCGTATCGAAGTGAGGCAGGACGCCCGGCCGGTGCGATTCGCTCGATTCACCCGAGCCCCGTTCACCGATCGGCTCGTGGCGAAGTTCGACCTCCCTGTCTCGGGGTGGCGGGGGAGACGCTCGGAGTCCGGATGATTGAGGAACTGCACCTGCGATCCCTCGGGGTGATCGACGAGGCGACCATCCGCTTGGGGCCCGGCCTGACCGTGGTGACCGGTGAGACCGGGGCGGGTAAGACCATGCTCCTGACCGGCCTCAGTCTGGTGATGGGCGGACGGGCCGAGGGCTCCATGGTCAGGGGATCCGCCGATCGCGCTGACGTGGACGGGCAGTGGCTGATCGCCGAGGGAACCGCTGTGGCTGCAGCAGTGGAGGAGCTCGGTGGCGCCGTCGATCGATCCGATGAGGGGATCCAGGTCATCCTGGGGCGGACGGTCAGCGGGACCGGACGCAGCAAGGCATTCGCGGGCGGACGATCGGTTCCGGCGTCTGCCCTTGCCGAACTGACCGCAGGTCTGGTGACCGTGCATGGCCAGTCCGATCAGCTACAGCTCAAGGACACCCGCAATCAGAGGGCGCTTCTGGATCGATTCGCAGGCCAGGAGCTCACGGAGGTCTTGGCCGACTTCAGTGCTGCTCTCGTGCGCCTGCGTCAGGCTGAACGTGAACGAGACGAGTTGCTCGCCCAGCGTCAGGAGCGCGAGCGCGAGGCGGTGCTGCTGCGTCACGGCATCGAGGAGATCGCCGCTGTCCAGCCGGAATCAGGGGAGGATGCCTCGCTCAAGCAGCAGGCCTCCGCTCTGGCCAACGTCACGGACCTGCTCGAGGCGATGGGCTCGGCTCATCAGTCCCTCACCGGCGGTGACGGTGGGCTGGACAGTGCGCTGGACCTCCTCGTGAAGGCCAGTCGTGATCTTGATCGCGCGGCGGGCTTCGATGCCTCCGTCAGGCCCCTGCAGGACTCCCTGGGTCGTGTGATGGACGAGCTGTCCGTGCTGGCAGGGGAGGTCGCGCACTACGCGGCGACCCTCGATGCTGATCCAGCGCGCCTGGCAGAGGTCGAGGAGCGACGCCGGCAGGTCAACGAGCTGATGCGCCGGTACGGACCCCGTCTGGACGATGTGCTCGAGTGGTGGAAGAACGCCGAGGAGTCCGTCTCGGAGGTGGATGGGGCGCACGAGCGACTCGCCGCTCTCGGCGAGGAGATCAGTCTTCTCACCGACCGCGTGCGAGCCGGCGCGCTGGAGGCGACCGCGAAGAGGACCTCTGCGGCGAGCACCTTCGCAGCGCGCATCACCGATGAGCTCCAGGAGCTCGCCATGCCCGATGCCCATGTCACCATCGATATCGAGTCGACGGACGATCTGGCCGCGATGACCGTTCACGGAGCAGACACGGTCACGATGCTGCTGACTCCTCACTCAGGCAGCGACCCGCGACCGCTGGGCTCGGGTGCCTCGGGCGGTGAACTGTCCAGACTCATGCTTGCCATCGAGGTGGTTCTGGCAGGAGTGGGGACCACGCCCACCTTCGTGTTCGACGAGGTCGATGCCGGCATCGGTGGACGGGTGGCTGTGGAGGTCGGGCGGCGCCTGGCTCGGCTGGCCAGGACGGCCCAGGTGATTGTCGTGACCCACCTGCCGCAGGTGGCGGCCTTCGGGGACTCGCACGTGGTGGTGACCAAGGACTCCGCCGGGCAGGTCACCTCGTCGAGCGTGGTCACGGTTGAGGGCCCTGATCGGGTCAAGGAGCTCGTGCGGATGCTGTCAGGTCTGGAGGACAGTGAGTCTGGCGCACGCCATGCCACCGAACTTCTGCAACTCGCCGAGTCGGAGCGCTCCGCGAACTGATCCCGGTCCGGGCGCTGATACTCTGACCGTCCATGGACAAGGCGACCACCAAACACCTCTTCGTCACCGGAGGCGTCGCCTCCTCGCTGGGCAAGGGGCTGACGGCCTCGTCCTTGGGAAACCTCTTGAAGTCTCGGGGGCTCCGGGTCACGATGCAGAAGCTCGACCCTTATCTCAATGTGGATCCGGGCACCATGAACCCGTTCCAGCACGGCGAGGTCTTCGTCACGGACGACGGTGCCGAGACAGATCTTGATGTCGGACACTACGAGCGGTTTCTCGACACCGACCTGCATGGTTCGGCCAACGTCACGACCGGTCAGGTGTACTCGACCGTGATCGCCAAGGAGCGTCGTGGTGAGTACCTCGGCGACACGGTGCAGGTCATCCCGCACATCACCAACGAGATCAAGTCGCGTATTCGTCGGATGGCAGGGCCTGAGGTCGACGTGGTCATCACGGAGGTGGGTGGCACCGTCGGGGATATCGAGTCCCTTCCCTTCCTTGAGGCCGTGCGGCAGATCCGGCACGAGGTCGGACGTGACAACGTGTTCTTCCTGCACGTGTCGCTGCTGCCCTACATCGGCCCCTCGGGTGAGCTGAAGACGAAGCCCACGCAGCATTCGGTCGCCTCCCTGCGGAGCATCGGCATTCAGCCCGACGCCATCGTGCTGAGGGCCGATCGCGAGGTTCCGTCGAGCATCAAGCGCAAGATCTCACTGATGTGCGACGTGGATGCCGACGCAGTCGTAGCCGCGGTCGATGCGCCGAGCATCTATGACATCCCCAAGGTGCTCCACCGTGAGGGACTCGACGCCTATGTGATCCGCCGGCTGGATCTGCCCTTCCGAGACGTGGACTGGACTCAGTGGGACGACCTCCTGCGTCGCGTCCATCAGCCCAAGCACGAGGTCACGATCGGGTTGGTCGGAAAGTACATCGACCTGCCGGACGCGTACCTGTCCGTGAGCGAGGCCATTCGCGCGGGAGGGTTCCACAATGACTGCCGCGTCAACATCCGCTGGGTGTCCAGCGATGACTGCGCCACTCCTGACGGTGCTGCGCGAAACCTGAGCGACCTAGATGGCATCTGCGTTCCTGGTGGGTTCGGCGTGCGCGGAATCGAGGGAAAGCTTGGTGCCCTGACCTACGCACGCGAGCACGGCTTGCCGACGCTGGGCCTGTGCCTGGGACTTCAGTGCATCGTGATCGAGTACGCACGCACGGTGGTCGGCCTGGAGGGGGCGAACTCCCTTGAGTTCGACGAGTCGACCCCTCACCCGGTCGTTTCGACTATGGCCGATCAGCGCGAAGTGGTCTCCGGCGATCGCGACATGGGTGGCACGATGCGGCTCGGGCTGTATCCGGCGAAGCTCGCCGAGAGCTCGCAGGTCGCGAAGGCCTACGGAGCTCCGTACGTCGACGAGCGGCACCGCCATCGTTTCGAGGTCGCCAACTCCTACCGTCCGCAGCTTGAGGCGGCTGGTCTGCGGTTCAGCGGCACGTCACCTGACGGGCGTCTTGTGGAATTCGTCGAGCTGCCGGCTGAGGTGCATCCGTACTACGTCGGAACCCAGGCGCATCCGGAATTCCGGTCGCGCCCGACCAAGGCCCATCCGCTGTTCGCCGGGCTCGTGGCTGCCGCCCTGGCCAGGGTCGACAGCGAGCGCGAGGCGCTCGCGCAGGGATGACTCCCGAGTCGGACTCGACGGCATCGACGATGTCGAGCTCGTCCTCCGGGGCGGGTGAGGAATGGCAGGGCCTCGTCGCCGACGGGGGTGAGCCGTTGCCCGCATCGAATCGTGAGGTCGGGTTCGACGGGCGCATCTGGTCGGTAGTGAGCGAGGACGTGCACTTCCCCGGTACGACCGCCCGGCGGGACGTCGTCCTCCATCCGGGTGCAGTCGCGATCATCGCCATCGACGCGCACGATCGGGTTCTGCTGATTCGACAGTATCGCCACCCGGTGGGGCAGTTTCTGTTCGAGCCGCCAGCCGGACTCATGGACGCGCTGGACGAGAGTGGCCGACAGACGGCGGAGCGGGAGTTGGCCGAGGAGGCTGGCCTGCGTGCCCGTACCTGGCACGTGCTCCTTGATGTCTACCTGTCCCCGGGAGGAACGTCGGAGGCGATTCGAATCTTCCTGGCTCGGGATCTGGATTCCCTGGAGGGTGGGCGAGTGCATACGGGAGAGGCCGAGGAGGCCCACCTGCCCCGGGCATGGGTTCCGCTGGAGGAGGCCAAGGAGCTGGTTCTGACGGGCGCGATCGCCAGCCCCAGCGCTGCTGCTGGCATCCTTGCCGCCTGGGCGGCACGGGACGCGGGGTGGGATTCCCTGCGGCCGGCCACGGCCCCATGGGAGGCTCGCGATCGGCTGATCGCCCACGATCGAGTACGCCTTCCGGGAAGTGCGGGGTCTGGGGGAGACCATTCCGAACGTTGAGGCACTCTCCGGTCGAGGAGTCTTCTAGTCTGAGCAGGCAGTATCGCTACGGCCCTGGCCACCGAGCGTTGACCGAAGGAATGTCATGAGAATCGGCGTACCGAAGGAAATCAAGAACAACGAGTTTCGCGTGGCCATCACGCCGGCCGGGGTGATGGAACTGGTGCGACATGGGCATAGCGTCGTGATCGAGACCGGCGCAGGAGACGGCTCGTCCCTTCCGGACGAGGACTTCATCGAGGCGGGAGCCCAGATTCTGGCCACGGCCGATGAGGTGTGGGCCAGCGCGGAGATGATCCTGAAGGTCAAGGAGCCCATCGCTGCCGAGTACCACCGCATGCGCGAGGGGCAGATCCTGTTCACCTATCTGCACCTGGCAGCGGACAAGGCCCTGACCGAGGAGCTCGCGGCGCGCAAGGTGACGGCGATCGCCTACGAGACGGTGGAACTGCCCGATCGCTCCCTGCCGCTGCTGGCGCCGATGTCTGAGGTGGCTGGCCGTCTGGCCCCTCAGGTGGGCGCCACCGCGCTCATGCGGGCCAATGGAGGTCGTGGTGTCCTGATGGGTGGCGTCTCAGGCGTCTATGCGGCGAAGGTCGTCGTCATCGGGGCTGGAGTGGCGGGCCAGAATGCGGCAGCCATCGCGCTCGGCATGCAGGCAGAGGTGCTGCTTCTGGACAACAACATCGGTCGGCTCCGACAGATGGACGCCATCTACCAAGGCCACATGCAGACCATCGCTTCGAATGTCTACGAGATCGAGCGCGCCTGCATCGATGCAGACATGGTGATCGGTGCCGTGCTGGTGCCGGGGGCAAAGGCGCCCAAGCTCGTCACCAATGAGCTCGTCGCGAAGATGAAGCCGGGGGCTGTCCTCGTGGACATCGCCATCGATCAGGGCGGATGCTTCGAGGATTCACGAGCCACGACACACGCGGACCCGACCTACCCGGTGCACGACACGCTGTTCTACTGCGTGGCGAACATGCCGGGAGCAGTACCGAACACCTCAACCTTCGCCCTGACCAACGTCACGCTTCCGTACGCCGTGGCCCTGGCCAACAAGGGCTGGCGCAAGGCGCTGAGCGACGATCGTTCCCTGGCCTTGGGGCTGAACGTGCACGATGGCCAGATCACCTATGGCGCTGTCGCTGAGGCCTTCGACATGCCGCACACTCCGATCGAGGAGGTCCTCGCCTGACCTCGCTCTCGGAGGCCGTTCGCGGATACCTGGCCTACGTCGAAGTCGAGCGGGGCCTGTCTGCGCACACCGTGGCGGCGTATCGGCGAGACCTTGAGCGGTACGTGTCCTGGTGCGAGAAGCGCCGCCTGGTCTACGTAAACGATGTGTCGGAGAACGATGTCGCGGACTACTCCGCGCACCTAGGCCAGCTGGGGCTGAGTCCGGCCAGCTCTGCCCGGATGGTCGTATCGGTTCGGGCCTTCCACTCATTCGCGGTTCGAGAGGGGATGGCGGAGCGGGACCCAGCGGCCCACGTGACACCTCCGGCGGTGCCCCGACGCCTGCCCAAGGCACTCGCCTACGAGCAGGTTGCGGCACTGATCGACAACGCGGGCGATCCGGCGACGGCGACAGGGGTCCGGGACCGGGCACTCGTGGAGTTCCTCTACGGCACGGGGGCCCGGATCTCCGAGGCGGTCGATCTGGCCGTGGACGATGTCGATCTCGAGGGCGGATCAGTCCTGGTCACGGGAAAGGGCAACCGCCAGCGAATGCTGCCGCTGGGCGGCTTCGCCGCCGAGGCGATCGATGCCTACCTCGTACGGGGGCGTCCGGCCCTCGCGGTCAAGGGCTCGGGTACATCGAGGCTCTTCCTGAACTCGCTGGGGCGGCCACTCTCGCGGCAGAGCGCCTACGGCATCCTCCGGTCGGCCGCTGCCCGCGCCGGCCTGGCGGCAAGCGTCAGTCCGCATTCGCTGCGGCACAGCTTCGCCACCCACCTGCTGCAGAACGGGGCCGACGTGCGGGTGGTCCAGGAGCTGCTCGGGCACGCATCCGTGACTACGACGCAGATCTACACCCTGGTGACCGTCGACACCCTCCGACAGGTCTATGCCGAGAGCCACCCCCGGGCCCGCTGAGCATCGGGGCCACCTCGGACCGGCGATGCTCCACCGGTAGGCACGGCGGTGCAGGTAGGCTCCGGAGGCGGGACGACGAGGTGGTCGGGCCGCGCGCCTGCGAGACCCGCAGGCATCGGATGAGCAAGGGGACACGGATGGACGAGCAGGGCTTGCCGCCCGTCGATGACGCCGTGTCAGGTGCTGACGAGACTGTCGTGGTAGACGAGGCTGTCGTGGTGGACGTGGTGGAGGGCGCTGCTGTGGCCACGATCCCGGAGCCCACCCCGCTGGCATCCCATGGGCCAGCGCGAGTGATCTCGATGGTCAACCAGAAGGGTGGCGTCGGCAAGACGACGTCCACCGTGAGCCTTGGGGCTGCCCTTGCCGGGTACGGGCGCAAGGTGCTGCTGGTGGACTTCGACCCGCAAGGTGCCCTCTCGGTAGCGCTCGGCATCAATGCCTACGAGCTCGACCTGACGGTCTACAACCTGCTCACGGAGCCTGACTGTCACATCGGTGACGTCATCTTGTCGACCGACGTGGAGAATCTCGACCTTCTGCCCAGCAACATCGATCTCTCGGCTGCCGAGGTGCAACTGGTTGCCGAGGTCGGCCGAGAGCATGCACTGGCGCGGGTGCTGGGGCCGGTCATGAGCGAGTACGACATCGTCCTGATCGACTGCCAGCCATCCCTGGGCCTGCTGACGGTGAATGCGCTGACGGCCAGCCAGGGCGTCATCATCCCGATGGAGACCGAGTACTTCGCCCTTCGCGGGGTGGCGCTGCTGAAGGACACCATCGAGAAGGTGCTCAGCCGCCTCAATCCGGATCTGCAGATCATCGGTGTGCTCGCCACCATGTACGACCCACGGACCCTGCACAGTCGAGAGGTCCTCGAGACCGTTCAGCAGGCTTTCGGTGACGCGGTCTTCCAGACCGTCATCAACCGGACGGTGAAGTTCCCCGACGCGGCGGTGGCCGGCGAGCCGATCACGAGTTTCGCCCCGAGCAGTGGTGGTGCGGAGGCGTACCGGCAGCTTGCTCGGGAGGTCCTGTCCCGGTGACGACGCCGACTGACGCATCGACCACCACTGCGCAGGACGGCTCGGTCGACGGCCCGGAATCGCCTGCTGACGCTGACCTGCCGTCAAGCGTGCGCCCGGGGTTCTCCGTCAAGGTGGGGGACTTCGAGGGTCCCTTCGATCTGCTTCTGCAACTGATCTCCAAGCACAAGCTCGAGGTCACGGAGTTGGCCCTGCACCTGGTCACCGATGAGTTCATCGGTTACATCCGCGGACAAGGCTCGGAGTGGGACCTGGACGAGGCGAGTGGCTTCCTCGTCGTGGCGGCCACCCTGCTGGATCTCAAGGCGGCTCGACTGCTGCCCTCGGGAGAGGTGGAGGACGAGGATGATCTCGCTCTCCTGGAGGCACGCGACCTGCTCTTCGCCCGGCTTCTGCAGTACCGGGCCTACAAGGAGGTGTCGGCACTCTTCGCCGACCGCATGCTCCATGCCTCTCGGCGGTTCCCCCGGACGGTGGGCCTGGAGCCGCAGTTCGCGGAGCTGCTGCCCGAGGTGCTCATCGGTATCGGTGCCGATCAGTTCGCGGCCTTGGCGGCCAAGGCGCTGGCCCCGAAGCCGATCGAGGAGGTGTCCATCTCTCATGTGCACGTCCAGCGGGTCAGTGTGCGTGAGCAGGCCGGCATCGTCATCGACCGACTCCGGCGCCAGCGCACGGCTACCTTCCGCTCGCTGGTGGCGGACTGCGACTCCACCCTGCTGGTGATCGGGCGATTCCTGGCACTCCTGGAGCTCTATCGGGAGCAGGTGGTCGCGTTCGAGCAGTTGACACCGCTGGGAGACCTCACGATCCGGTGGACGGGTGACGACGAGACAGAGGTGGAAGTCACCGACGAGTTCGACGTTGAGCGCGAGATCGATCGCGAACCAGACGTGGACGCCGACTCGATGGACGCAGAGGTGGCGACGGGCGTGACGGTCGAGTCCGTCGATGAGACGAATGAAGGGGACGAGGCATGAGTGAGTCCGAGGCTGCGGTCGAGGAGTCGGTCGAGGAGTCGGTCGAGGAGTCGGTCGAGGAGTCGGTGGAGGAAGAGGGCCTGGGCGCGCCATCCTTGACGGCGGCCTTGGAGGCGCTGCTGCTACTGGCCGATGAGCCCATGACCGTCATGGATCTCGCGGTGGCTGTTCGGGACCAGTCGGAGGTCGTGGAAGCCGAGTTGAATCGACTCGCTGCTGAATACACCGAGCAGGTTCGCGGATTCGACCTGCGAGAGGTGGCGGGCGGCTGGCGGTTCTACACGCGGGCGGAGTGCTCGCCGGTGGTGGAGCGTTTTGTCATCGACGGCCAGCAGGCGCGTCTGACACAGGCATCGCTGGAGACCCTGGCCGTGATCGCGTACCGCCAGCCGATCACGCGTGGTCGGGTGAGTGCCGTGCGAGGAGTCAACGTCGACGGTGTCATCCGCACGCTGCTCTCGCGCGGGCTTATCGCGGAGGCGGGCAGTGACGGGGAGTCCGGGGCCCACCTCTACGTCACCACGGGGCACTTTCTCGAGCGCATGGGGCTGTCCTCCCTGGATGAACTGCCCCCGCTCGCCGAGCACCTTCCCGACCTTGCTGACCTCGAGGATGTCCTGGGCGGCCTGGATCTGCATGAGTAATCCCGTCGACGTGAAGAGAGCACCGTGAGCCGAAACGCGTCCGAGGACGCAAGCCAGATCCGCCTGCAGAAGGTCCTGGCCGCGGCCGGCATCGGCAGCCGTCGTGCGTGCGAAGCCCTGATCGATCAGGGCCGAGTCGAGGTGGATGGACGCCGAGTGACGGAGCAGGGCATGCGCGTCGACCCTCGGTCAGCGGTGATTCGCGTGGACGGGGAGCGGGTTCCCACCGCCCCGGGTGTTGCGGTCGCCGCCTTCAACAAGCCGCGAGGCGTCATCACCACGATGTCCGACGATGAGGGCAGGCCCTGCGTAGGGGACTGGCTCGCCGGACGCACGGACCATCTGTTCCATGTCGGTCGGCTCGATGCTGAGACCGAGGGGCTGCTGATCCTGACGAATGACGGCGAACTGGGCAACCGCCTCGGACATCCATCCTTCGGTGTGGACAAGACGTACGTCGCGACCGTGCGAGGACAGATCCCGGGATCTGCCTTGCGCGAGCTGCAGAAGGGCGTGGAGCTTGACGACGGTCCCGCACGCTGTGACTCGGCCAGGTACCTGCAGAAACTGCCGGATCGCACGATGGTGGAACTGGTGATCCATGAAGGCCGCAATCGGATCGTGCGTCGGATGATGGAGGCCGTGGGCCACCCCGTCACGGACCTGGTGCGCACCCGCGTGGGGCCGATCCATCTGGGTCAGCAGCGTCCGGGCGTGATTCGGGAGATCACCGGTCCGGAACTTCGCCGTCTCTACACCTCCGTGGGCCTGTAGACAGGTTCTCCTCTGTAGGCTCTCGGCCATGACACTGAGGGGCATTCGTGGGGCGACCTGTCTCACTGCGGACGACGCTGATGAGATGCGTGCGGCCGTTCGCGAGCTTCTTGCGGCCATGCTGGACCGCAATGGGCTCAGCACCGATGACCTCATCTCACTGATCCTCACCGGGACTCCGGATCTCGTCAGCGCCTTCCCGGCCGTTGGAGCGCGCGATTTCGGCCTCGTCGACGTGCCCCTTCTGTGCGCTCAGGAGATGGATGTTGCCGGTGCCCTTCCGCGCACGGTCCGAGTGCTCATCCATGCTGACTGTGCAGTGCCGCGCGCGGACATCAAGCACGTGTACCTGCGCGGCGCCGAGGTGCTCCGCCAGGACCTGGCTCAGTGAGTGGTCCGGTGGCTGATTCCCGTGATCTGCCCGAGCCCGTTCTGGTCATCGGCTCGGGCCTGATCGGCACCTCTGTCGCGCTGGCGCTGAGAAGGGCCGGCCTTGACGTCCTGCTGTCCGATCGTGACGAGTCCTGTGTCCTGACCGCCGTGGAGGCCGGAGCGGGTCGGGCCTTGGAGCCCAGTGATGTGCCCGAGGTTGTCATCGTCGCCGTGCCACCTCGGCATGCGGGGGAGGTGCTGGCCGAAGCATCGGGGCGCTGGCCCGAGGCGACGATCTCGGATGTAGCGTCCGTCAAGCAGGGCGTGCTGGTCGAAGCCGTCGCGAGGGGGGCTGACGCCTCGCGCCTCGTCGGGGGTCATCCCATGGCCGGACGTGAGGTCTCGGGACCGGCGGCGGCGGTCGCGGACCTGCTGGACGACCGACTCTGGGTGGTCACGCCGCTTCCGCAGACGCGGGTCGAGCACGTGCGCCGCATTCATCGACTGATTTCAGCGTGCGGGGCACTGCCCGTCGAGATGGACCCCCAGGAGCACGACGCCGCAGTGGCTCTGGTCTCGCATGCCCCGCAGGTCCTGTCGAGCGTGCTGGCCGCGCAACTGGCGGGCACCGACGAGGACTCGGTGCGCATCGCGGGCCAGGGTCTTCGCGACATGACAAGAATCGCCGGCTCCAACGTCGACATGTGGTCGGACATCCTCTCAGCCAACGCGGGGCCCGTAGCCGATGTCCTGCAGCAGGTCGCGTCCGACATTGAACGAGCCGTGGACTCGCTTCGCTCCCTTGCCGCAGGGGAGACGGGCCCGCCGGCGGCCGTCACAGACCTGCTCAGGTCTGGGGCCGTGGGGCGCGGGCGGATCCCGGGCAAGCACGGCGCTGCGCCCTCTGCCTATCGCGAGGTGCTTGTGCAGATCGCCGACAGTCCAGGCGAGCTCGCCCGACTCTTCGGTGCTGCGGGAAAGGTCGACGTCAACCTGGAGGACGTCCGCATCGAGCACGTGCTCGGCCGTCCGAGCGGCCTGGTCGGGCTCTCGGTACGCCCCGATGCCGCAGACGCCCTGATCAAGGCTCTCATGGAGCAGGACTTCGACGTTCGCGGCTGAGTCCGGGGAACGGGAAGCCTGCGCGACGGACAGTAGGCTGGGGTCGTGCACCCGCCTGTGATCGCCGTGGACGGCCCTGCCGGTTCCGGCAAGTCCAGCGTCTGCAGGGGAGCCGCCAGGCGTCTGCGACTGCGCTATCTGGACACCGGTGCGATGTATCGAGCCATGACGTGGGCCATGCTCGACGCACAGGTCAACGTGGAGGATCCGCTGGCGGTCGCTTCAGCCTCGGACGCCGTGTCCATCCGCAGCGGCTGTGACCCGGCGCAGCCGTCGATCCACGTGGGGGATGTCGACGTGTCCGGTCCGATTCGTGGAGACGACGTGACGGCCGCGGTCAGTGCTGTGAGCGCCGTGCCAGCCGTCAGGGAGAGGCTGGTGGCCCTGCAGCGGGCTGAGGTGTCAGCCGCCCAGCAGGCAGGCGTGGGCATCGTCGTCGAGGGGCGCGACATCACTACGGTCGTGCTCCCGGATGCAGACCTGAAGGTCTTCGTGACGGCGGATCCGGCGGTGCGGGCAGCTCGACGGGCCAAGCAGGACCTCACCCTCGGCAAGGCCGGCGTTGACGTGGCACAGACCGAGACCGCGCTGCGCGAGCGGGATGCCAAGGACTCGACCCGAGCGACGTCGCCTCTGACCCAGGCCGCCGATGCAGTCGTCCTCGACACGTCGCACATGACTCTGGACGATGTCATCGAGACCGTGGTGCGCCTGGTCGACGAGCTGCCCCATGAGTGAGATCAGCAGTCTGCCTTCGTGGAGCGGTGCCGCGCATGCGCGCAATCTGGCGTCGGCCGCCATGCGCATCAGCTACAAGGTGCATCCCCACGGCAATCATCACGTGGGCAACTCCGGGGCAGCGATCCTCTACTGCCGCAGTGAGGGGATCCTTGTCGGCAGCCTGCTGCATGCGACGGTTCCCCGGCCCATCCACGTGGTTGCGAATGCAGCCATGACGGCCGCCCTGCGGCAGGGGATGCTCACGCGGGCCGGCGTGATACCCGTGCGGGATGAGACGGCGATCGAAGCCCAGCGTTCGGCGCGAGTTGCCCTCGAGGATGAGCGGGCGGTCGCGCTCACGGGCTCGGCGGTGCACCCGGCCTACCTGCTCGCCACGACGGGCGCCCCGCTGGTGCCGGTCGTGATGCTCGGAGCGGAGGGCCGCGTGCCGACCGATCCTCCACGCCCACGCACCCGCATCGATGTCTACTTCTTCGATCCCGTTCCCATTCGCGTCGCGGGGGATCCGCTGAAGGCAAGTGTCCGTGCCGCCATCGACGAGCGAGTTCGCCAGGCGATGGACGATGCAGAAGGCATGGCCGCGCTGCGGTCTGGACGCCAGTCATGAAAGACAAGAACAAGGGGCAGGAGCCCGAGATGTCAGACGAGTGGATCGCAGTCGATGACCCGGACGGGGTCGACGAACCGGGCGGGGTCGACGAACGGGAAGTTGAGGCCGTCGATTCCGTCGGTGGCGTCGATGCAGACGAGGTCGAGGAGGACCTCGACGCGGCCTTGTCCGCGGCTCGGCTGGAGTTCGGCGACATCGATGCCGAGCTCGGCGATCTCATGCGCCCCGGAGGCGAGCACTCCGGTCTTCCCGTGCTGGCGGTGGTGGGCAGGCCGAACGTGGGCAAGTCCACCCTGGTCAATCGGCTGATCGGGCGTCGCGAGGCCGTGGTCGAGGATGTCCCGGGGGTCACCCGAGATCGCGTGACCTACGAGGCCGAATGGAATGGGCGCAAGTTCATCCTCATCGACACCGGCGGCTGGGATCGCAAGGCCAAGGGCATGGCTGCCCAGATCGCCGCTCAGGCCGAGCGAGCGATCGGTGATGCCGATGCAGTGATGTTCGTCGTCGACGCGCAGGTAGGCCCTACCGACACCGATGAGGCCGTTGTTCAGGTGTTGCGCCGCACCGGAAAGCCGGTGCTGCTCGTGGCGAACAAGGTCGATGATGCGGCTGCTGAACTGGAGGCTGCATCGCTGTGGTCACTGGGGCTGGGGGAACCGCACCCGGTCTCTGCCCTTCAGGGGCGCGGGTCGGGCGACCTCCTGGACGCGGCGGTCGCAATGCTGCCAGAGGAGGGCTCAGGTCAGTCCAGGGTCGGGGGTCCACGGCGCGTGGCTCTGCTGGGGCGCCCGAACGTCGGCAAGTCTTCGCTTCTGAACGCGCTCGCGGGCGGCGACAGGGTTGTCGTCGACAACATCGCGGGCACCACGGTCGATCCGGTCGATGAGCTCATCGAGTTGAAGGGCACCTGGTGGTGGTTCGTCGACACCGCCGGCATCCGCAAGCGATCCAAGGAGGCCAGCGGGCACGAGTACTACGCCACCCTCCGCACTCAGGCGGCCCTGGATCGGGCCGAGGTCGCTGTCGTCCTCGTGGATGCCTCTGAGCCGATGAGTGAGCAGGACGTCCGGATCATCTCCATGGTGATCGAGGCCGGTCGTGCTCTCGTCGTGGCCTACAACAAGTGGGATCTGACCGACGAGGAGCGGCGGCACTACCTTGACCGGGAGATCGACCGCGATCTGGTGCAGGTGCCGTGGGCTCCTCGAGTCAACGTGTCAGCCAAGACGAAGCGGCACATCGAGAAGCTCACGCCGGCGATCGAGGCGGCCCTGGAGGGCTGGGAGACTCGCATCTCGACGGGACGCCTGAACGCCTTCATCAAGGAATTGCAGGACGCTCATCCGCACCCTCTGCGCGGCGGGCGGCAACCGCGGATTCTGTTCGCGGCTCAGGTTCAGGTGGGCCCACCGACCTTCGCCCTCTTCACCACCGGATTCCTCGAGGCGGGCTTCCGTCGATTCATCGAGCGACGACTGCGCGAGGAGTTCGGCTTCACCGGCACCCCGATTCGGATCGTCATGCGCGTGCGCGAGAAGCGCTCACGACGACGCGGCTGAGGCATGCGCGTCACGATCCCACTCATCGGCCTGATGGTCGCTGTGCTGGCGGGCTGCTCGAGTTCGGCGGATGAGGCTCGCGAGCAGGCCCGCTTGGCCTGCACATACCCGGCGCCCGAGGCGCCGAACTACGACGCGCAGCGGGCCGACCTGGCCCTGCTCCAAGAACTCGCAGCCACGGCCGAGGCCCGGGCGGAGCTGGCGGCGAATGCGGCGTCGCTGGACGAGCGATGGGCCGTGCTCTCGGAGGCCTCCAACCTGCTGGCCGCCGCGGCCAGCAGGATTCTGGAGATCCGTGCCGACGGGGGAGTCGTGGCGGACGAGATGACCCCGGAGGTCTGGGACCAGATCAAGTATGCGAGCGATGCCTTCGTCGTCGAGTGTCGCCCAGTGATCGGCTAGGAGGTGGCCGGATTCACCGGCGCCACGGGCAGCGGCAGCTCGCACGTGCTCTGAGCAGGCACACCGGCGAAGCGTTGGTAGATCCACTGGAAGGCCGTCGGTCCTGAGACATGCGCCGCCTGCTCATGGTTGACGTCGCCCATCCAGAGCATCGCGAGCGTTGAGCCTGCCCGGCACCATTCCTGCGCGATCATCGCGTTGGGCCAGTCGAGCACGACCTCGTCGGCCGTTCCCTGCGCGATGAAGACCGGCATGGAGGCCGGCATGGGCGGGGGAGTCTGATCCTCGAGCGCGGCTCGCCACTGCGCGTTGTCCACCGGGTCCGTCGAGAAGAACTGCTCCCCGAACTTCTCCCGGACGAGGGCCTCAATTCCAGCGGCCTTGATGCACTCGACGGCGAGCCGTGCCTGGTTGTCCTGCCCCGACTTGGTCAGGATGGAGTCGACGGGCAGGTCGGGGTAGTACGTGGGGAAGGACTCAAGGAGGGCCGAACCGATAACCCAGCCGACTGCGGTGTTCCACTGAGCAGAGGCGATCTCGATGAGGTTCAAGGACGGAGCCGCGGCTGCGACGCCGACAAGCTCGAGTTCGGGGGCGTACTCAGGTCCGAGGTGGCCCGTCCAGATGGACGAGTGCCCGCCCTGCGAGTGACCGAAGGTGGCGTATCGATTCCCGGCCTGCGCCTCGGGGATGGTGCGCACGGCCCGCACGGAGTTCACGACGTCGCGGACTTCACTCTGCGCGATGATGTACTGGTTCGGGCCTGGGGTGCCGAGTCCGACGTAGTCGGTCGCCACCACGACCCAGCCCTGCTCCAGCATCAGCGGGAGGAAGGTCTGGATGTCACCCAGCGGGCTATTGGATCGCGACGGGACGCACGCATCGCCCATCCCGAGGGTCCCGTGCTCCCAGGCGACGATGGGGCGACCCCCGTCGGGCGCGGGTGCGTCTGGCAGGAAGAGCATGCCGCCGGAGACGGCGCGCGTGCCGTCCGGTCTCTCGGACACGTAGAGCATGCGCTCTGCCCGGCCGCCTGGAACCTCCACGCCGAGAGGCTCCCGCCGGATGATGGTGCCCACCTCGGAGGGGATCGGATCCGGTGGTGTGTAGAAGGGATCGAGCGCGACCTGCATCTGCTGTTCCTCCTCCTGCGCAGCGAGATAGCGGGCGACCCCGTATCCGACCCCGACCACGAGGATGGCAAGCAGGATCAGGAGCACGACTCTGCTGGCACGCATCGGTTGATCGTAGAGCAGGGGCGGAGGACTTCAAGGCACGAGCCTGCGATCACATCAACCCGGAGGGAATCCCATGCCCCGACTCCGTACGACTCTCGCCCTGGTGCTCGGCGTGGGACTGCTGCTCCTCGGTGGCTCGGCACCAGCTCATGCCCAAGCACCTGCCAAGACGTTCAAGGAGCGCACGGTCGAGGTGTTGCACCCGGCGGTGACTCCGACGGCAGTCGTCGGCTCCGCCCTTGGAACCGTCCGCACCTGTTTCACACCCATGACGGTGAACGGGGCCAGCGCTCCCGGTCATTACATGACTGGCACTGTCACGACGGTCGCCGTCGAGCCCAGCGACGGGTCCGAGTGGCGCACGTCCAACCTCGTCTTCGTCTTCGGGTCTGAGCCTGATCAACTCGTTGTCGGGGGAGTCTCGACGTATCCGTCGACATCGGCGACGATCGCGGTCGGCAGCCAGACCGTGCGACCGATCATCGGGGGGTCCGGCCGCTACAACGGCGCACGGGGCCAGGTCGTCAGCACGAATCTGGGCGCCGATGGGTGGATGCGCGTCTTCCGCGTGCTCCGCTGACCTGACCCGGCACATGGCGTCCGAGGCGTCATGGCCGACCGTGTAGTGTTTCGCCTCGCGCCGGTCAACGGCGTGGACGGGCTGTAGCGCAGCTTGGTAGCGCACTTGACTGGGGGTCAAGGGGTCGCAGGTTCAAATCCTGTCAGCCCGACGGATCATCCCCCCCGTAGATCTCGCCATCTACGGGGGGATGTTTCATTTCTGGAGTCGCTTGACCACATATTTTGGGGTCAAGGGCGGAGCAGGTCCAAATTCTCTCAGCCGGACAGTGGTGAAGTCGTGGGATTTCCTTCTTGGGTGGCTTTGGATTTCACTCAGGTCTGAGGTAGGTGGCAGTGGCGAGCCTCTGCAGAACAACCACTGCCGGGAGGAACTGCCCTCCACTGAGCGCAGGGCGATCCACCTGTCGTTGAGTTGTGTTGCGTCAAGATTCGGGGGGAACGCTGCTGTGGGTGTCCCGTCGGATTCTCGCACCTCCACGATCTAGTTCAGGATTGCCTCCCGGTCGCGCAAACATGAATAGCCCCAGGGTGGCGAACCCCAGCACGCCGCCCAGAAGGGCATCAGTGCGCAATCCCACGATGAGAGACTCCTCATGCAATTCACCGAGTTCGTTGTCACCGGGAATGTTGTAGGAGTGGATGCGCAACTGCTCGGCATGGCTGGTACTGGATTGAATGTCGTCTCGCAGTGATTCGGCTGATGCTGCCGAGGCGCCGCCGGCCAGGAGCTTCGTCTCCATCGCTGTGCCGATGGCGACAAGGACGAGTGGGCCCATCAATACCGCGCTCAGCGTTCCTGACACAGCCCCGGACGCCTTCTGATAAGCCGATACATTGCCGGCGAAGCGAGGGGGCTGCGAACTCATCATCGCGTTGTTCAGCACCTCTGCGACCACGCCAGCCCTAGGACTTCGCCCCGTCCTCAGGTCTCGTGGTCGAAGTGCAACTTCAGAACTCCTTCCATCGGTGGTCTCACGAGCACAGGTCCAAGCCTCGGGGCTTCCTGCGGAATCATGCTCGGTGATGGTCGCGATCGACGCCTCGCGCTACTTTCAGACGTGCGAAGAGAACTGACCATCCATCTGTTGACGGCGAGGCCCCGACATGCGGTGTGTTGAAGTGCAGAGCGTTGGACGTGCGGCAGTGGTCGAACGGCCGGTGCCGGTGCGGAAACCTGGGTGGGTCCTCGTCGACGTTCTTGCTTGTGGTCTGTGCGGCACGGATCGCCACATCCTGCGCGGTGAGTACCCGAGTGAGGTGCCACTCGTCCTCGGCCATGAGTTCGGCGGGCTCATCCGCGAGGCGGATCCTGATTCCTGTTGGAGCCCGGGCGATCTCGTCTCGGTCGATCCGAACATCTCGTGCGGGGAGTGCGACCACTGTCGCGCCGGGCGCGTCGCCCTGTGCCCGGAGCGTTGTGCGCTGGGCGTCGACATTGATGGTGGGTTGAGCGAGGTGGTCGCTGTCCCTGAGTCCCAGTTGTATGCCGCATCAGGCATAGACCCCCTGCATCTGGCTTTCATTGAGCCGCTCGCCTGTTGTTTGCGCGGCATGGACCTCGCCGAACTGCAGGGGGGTGAGTCCGTTGCTGTCATCGGGGGCGGTGTGATGGGGCAGCTCGTCGTCCAACTGGCGGCACTGGCAGGCGCTTCGCGCGTCACCCTGATCACTCGGCAGCAGTCACGCCGCGCCCTTGCTGAGACCCTAGGGGCGACGGACTCGTCGGCACCCGAGGTCGCGGACGCAGAGCTGGGCCGCACCTATGACGTGGTGTTCGAGTGCGCGGGCGTGCTCGACGCCGTTACGCAGGCCCTTCGGCTGGCGCGCCGCGGAGGGTCCGTCATCCTCCTTGGTATCCCGCCGGAGGGTGCGACCCTCGCGGTCAGCCCGTTCGAACTCGTCGTCGACGAGCTGCGGGTGCAGGGCTCATTCCTCAACCCGCTCACGCAGGAGCGGGCTGCGGCGGTGGTCCGTGAAGGTGCCCTGAACCTCGACGCGTTGATCAGCCGCCGCCTGACCATCGATGAGGTCCCGGTCGTGCTGGGGAAGGACCCGGGGGATGGCGACATCAAATACGTGGTGGAGCCGTCTCGCCGCTGATCCGTCTTGAGGTGCGGATTGGCGGTTCGGCCATGGGGCAAATCGAATCCGGTGCGGGCCCGCGACACGACCCCGACCCTCTAGCCTTCGGGCATGCCATCCGCACGGAAAGCTGAGTCCGCCACGGCGTCAGCGTGGAGATCGTGGCTTCCTAAGATTGTTCTCACGATTCTCGGTGTCGCCGTCGCCTACTTCATCTTCCGATACATGGCCACCAACTTCGGTGGATTCGAGCAGGGGGTTCAGGCGGCCTTCTCCATGCCCGTCGGCTGGACGCTCCTGGCCATCGTCGGGGGGGCTGTTCGCCATCGCCGTCTACCCGCTCACGGCGATTGCCGCCATCCCGCACCTGGGCTATGTGCCGGCCTTCGTCGATCGCCAGGGCGGCTTCGCCATCAGCACCACCATTCCGTTCGGTGGTGGCCCGATCGCGGTCGGCACCCAGTACGGCATCCTCGCGAGATATGGACTGAGTCAGCGACTGGCGGCGGCCGCCGTCGCAGCCGATGCCCTGTGGACGTATCTCATGACGTTCGGGGCTCCGGGCATCGCGCTCATCCTGCTTTGGGTCTTCGAGCGGCGATCCCTGTCTGGGGACACGTGTGGGGGGCTTTCCTGCTCTGCTGTCGACGTGGTGATCATCATCGCCGGCGTGGTGTGCCTCGTATCCATGGTGGCGGTCGCCTTCGTCCTGCGCAGTCGAACCAATGCCAGGCGAGTGGGGGACTTCGCACAGGGGCTGACCGGCGTGGCCTTCCGCGTCATGAAGCGGACACCACCGAATGTCGTCGAGACAGTCGTGGGCTTCAACGACACCGCGGCCGAGATGGTGGGCAAGCGATGGGTACCGATCACGGTGACGAACGTGGTGGCTCAGCTGGCACCAATGATCGTGGTGATCGCGGCCCTGCGCGGTGTGGGAGATGCGAACGTCACCGTGCTGGAGGTCTTCGTGGCCTACTCGGTGGCACTTCTGCTGACCACCGTGCCCCTGGCGCCCGGCGGTGCTGGGACTGTGGATGCGGCACTGATCGGCATGCTCGTGGCCTTCGGCGCGGAGTTCGATCAGGCGGTCGCGGCAGATGTGATCTGGCGCGCGTTCTCGTTCCTGCCACAGATGGTGCTGGGCTGGCTTGCCGTCGGCTATTTCACCGTTCGTCAGCGCCTCGCTCGACGATCGCATCATTCTGTCGAGCCAGACCCAGATCGAGTGACGTAACGCCCCCGGCGGAGTGCGTCGACAGCCTGAACGTCACAGTGCGCCACCGGATGTCGATATCGGGATGGTGATCCATCTGCTCGGCGGCTTCGGCGATCCGATTGACGAGCATGATGACGTCGGGAAACGTCGGCAAGGTGACAGACCTGGTCAGGGCGTCTTCGCCGCGGACCCAGTCGATGTGCTCCGCGCAGAAGCCGATCACGCTCTCGTGCGGTTCCAGGTCAGGCATATGCGCTCCTACAGTGCAACCGTTCCCGAGATGACGGTGACGCTCGAGCCGCCGATCCAGATCCCAGTGCCGTCTTCTTTCACCTGCACGCGGCCGGCTCGACCCATCGCCGTGCCCTGATGCGCCACGTAGGAGGAAGGGGCTATCCGTGCGCCGATCAGCCACTGGGCGAGGGCTGCGTTCAGTGATCCGGTGACCGGATCCTCGGTGATCCCTGAGTTTCCGGGGAAGAATGCCCTGACCTCATAGTCGGCAGGTCCGTTGGCATGGGGACCAATCACGCCGACATCGAAAGTGGCGAGGATCTCCGGATCTGGCGCTACTGAGAGGACGGTCTCCGCATCCCTGAGCAGCACTGCCTGCCAGCCGGGGCCGTTGTCGCACCACTGGTGGTCGACGATCTCCGCTCGCGTGAGTCCGATCCCCCTGGCGATCTGCTCGACGTTCTCCTCCGGCAGCGGGCCCGACTTCCGCAGGGGTGGAGCAAGGAAGGCGAGCTCGTCCCCTGTCTTCTGGATCGAGACAAGTCCCACACCGCACTCCTGAACGATGAGATCGCTCTTCGGGATGCCGCCGGCCTGCAGCCAGGCGTGGGCGGTGCCGAGAGTCGGATGCCCGGCGAAGGGGAGCTCGCGTCCCGGGCAGAAGATGCGCACCCGGTAGTCAGCGTCGTCATCCGTCGGAGGCAGGAGGAAGGTGGCTTCGGACAGGTTGGTCCAGTTGGTGAAGGCCTGCATCGCGTCGTCAGTAAGCCCCTCGGCGTCGTGCACGACGGCCACGGGATTGCCCAGCAGGGGAGTGTTGGTGAAGACGTCCACTTGGGAGAACGACCGGGCGCGTGGACTCATGGCCCAAGGCTAGTCCGTAGATTCGACCGACAGGCGTGGCACGATTGGCGGATGCTGTCGCGGGTGCGGGTGATCCTCCCGGTCTTCCTTGGGCTGGTCCTCACCGTGGGGGCGATCTTGTGGGTGACCCGACCCACGGGAGTCGGGCACGTCGAGGCGTCGGGCCATGCGACAAGCCCGGTGTCATCGGATTCGTCCGGAGAGCCCCATGCAAGCCTCGGGGCAGCCAACGGCGGTCATATTTCCCCTGACGATGCGGAGGAAGGGCACGTTTCCCCTGACGATGCGGAGGAAGGGCACGCGGACGCGCATCCGGAGGTTGCTGTGGCAGCCCCGGGCGCCTACCAGCAGACGAGGTCGGCCGTCCTGGCCGTGCTTGCGACCAGCGGCCCCGCTGACGCGCTGGCAGAACTTGACCGCCTCATTCAGGAGGATCCATCCGTGTCAGGCATCTGCCATGCGGTGGCACACGATCTCGGCCATGCGACCTTGGTGTGGGCCGATGGGGATGCGGCCAGGGCACTGAGCGACCGTGACGATGTGTGCGGTGGTGGCTATACCCATGGCGTCATCGAGTACGCCCTGGGCGAGTCAAGCAACGTGAAACGGGACCTCCTGCAGATCTGTGCACCACGGCAGGACGGATCGTGCTGGCACGGAGTCGGGCATGGCTTGATGTTCGCAACCGACATGAACGTCGCGCGGTCGCTGCGACTGTGCGATCGGGCGCTGACGTTCACCCTGGCGCACCGGTGTGCCGAGGGTGTCTACATGCAACTGTTCAGCGGCGACATCGCAGCGGCCCATGCTGCGGGAGCAGACCTGCCCACGCTGGATGTAGCTCGCGCTGAGTGTGAGGGCACGCGTGAGACGTATCAGGCCAACTGCTGGTTCTACTCGCCGAACGTATGGCTGGCCGAGCATCCGGATGACTTTGCGGGGGCGCTGAATTGGTGCGCGGGGGCAAGCACTGAGCTCGGTCGGGCCTCATGCGTCAGGGGGAGCGGGAGCAGGACGGTGAAGTATCACCCCGATGATCTGAGCGTGGGCGAGGGCGTGTGCGCCCTGGCGGGTCCGAATCGTCGCGACTGCATTGCCGGCATGGCTTCTTACTGGTCCGTGCACTGGAAGGGGGAGGTCGAACCACGCGACCTGTGCTCGCGATTGACGGCCACGAAATCGAAGCGCTTGTGTCGGGAGATGACCTGAGGCGTATAGGCGCGCTAGGCACGCGCACCAATACGGCGCGAGGATGTGTCGTGGCCGGAATCATCGTCTTCGCAGCACTGCTCGGTTTGGGATATGGCGCGACCATGCTGCTGTACTCACCGGGCGGGGGTCTGGAGTCGCGGGGGAGGAAACGAGTTACCCGTTCGACAACTAGTCAAGCGATGTGACCGTGTCTGCGGCGCTTCTGGAGAGCACCGACGCTGGCGTGATCGCTCGGCCTCTCACCGTGCAGACCGAGCTGCCGCTGCCCTATTACCTGCCCGGCGACCCGCCTATCGGATCCGCGATCGATGTCTTCGTCTACGTCTGGGCGACCCTGCTGGCCTTCCTCGGCCTGATGCTCGTCACGGTTGAATGGATGCGGCGCCGATGGCCGACGCAGGGAGACGAGCTCGTGGTCGATGGGGTACCGGGCGATGACATCGGCGAGACGCCCACCTGAGCAGGCTCGGCGTGATAGACATGGCCTGAAGTCATCTAGATGACTAGTGACTCTCCCGACTCTGGGATGTGATGTGAGCTCCTTTCCTCATCTGCTGAGCCCGATTCAGGTGGGCACCATGCCCTTGCGCAATCGCGTCATGATGCCGCCGCATACGGCCCCCCTCGGACCGCTGTGGGGTACCGAGGAGCAGGCCGCGCAGAACATCGAGTACATCCGGCACCGGTGTGCCCACGGGGTGGCGTGGATCGTCAACATCACGGGGCACATCGACAATCTCTTCATCCCCGGCTTCACGCCCGTCGGCATCGGAGCCCGCACGCAGGGCTACTTCCGGCTGCCGATCTTCCATGACCGAGTGCAGGCGTACACCGAGGCCATCCATGGGGCAGGAGCCTTCACGACCGTTCAGCTGGTCAGCCAGGGAGGCCTGCCGAACGCACCGTCGGCCACCCTCAGTTCACCGGTGCTCAATCAGGTTCCGCACGTGCTCGATCGCAACGAGATCCGCTGGTACGTCGATGAGTTCGCGTGGTCGGCGGAGGCCGCTCAGCGGGCGGGTGCCGATGGAGTAGACCTGCACCTCAACCATGACGACCTGATGGAGTGGTTCGTCTCTCCGCTCGTGAACACTCGAGACGATGAGTACGGCGGATCATTGGAGAATCGACTCCGGTTCGTCATGGAGATCCTCCGCGGCATCCGCGAACGATGCGGGGATGACTTCACTGTCGGTGCGCGCCTGAACATGTTCGAGGAGGCGCCCGGCGGATATGACCTCGGCGAGGGCATCGAGATCGCCCAGCGGCTCGAGGCTTCGGGCATGCTCGACTATCTGAGTCTTGTCGCGGGAAGCAACTGGGGCAATCCCTCCTACATCCAGTCGCACGTGTACCCGCCTGCGGCATGGGCGGAGATGTCCGGGGAGTTCGTCAAGGCCGTCGATCTGCCGGTGGCCTACACGGGCCGGGTGACGACACCCGAGGTCGCTGAACGGGTGCTCGCCGCCGGCCAGGCGCACATCGTCGGTGTCGCCCGAGGGCTGCTCGCGGACCCCGAGTGGGTGCTCAAGGCCGAGCAGGATCGATCGATTGACATTCGTCCCTGCACCGGCTGCAACGACTGCATCAACACTGCGGTGGTTGAGCGGACTGGCTTTGCCTGCACCGTCAATCCGCATGCGGGCACGGAGAGCACGGTGATCTGGCCGATGGAGGTGGCGAGCGCGCGGCGGATTCTGGTGATCGGCGGAGGGCCCGCGGGGCTGGAGTTCGCGGCCCTAGCTGCCGAGAGCGGCCACGAGGTGGAGCTCTGGGAGGCGCAGGACCGCCTTGGGGGACTCCTGCACACCGCCACGGCAGCACCTACGTACGGGCCCTTCGCAGAGTTCCTCGACTGGCAGGAGCGACGACTGCGAGAGGTCGGCGTCCTCGTGCGTCTCGGACGGGAGGCCGTCGCATCCGACGTCGTCGCATGGGCGCCGGACATCGTCGTGGTGGCGACGGGAACATCGCGGCGTCGCCCCGGGGTCGAAGGTGACGACCTTCCCTTCGTCCATGATGTGCGTGACGTGCTTGCGGGAACGGCGGCCATTGGGCATCGGGTCGTGGTGGTCGCGCAGGACGATCACATGCCCCCGCTCGCCGTTGCCGACTTTCTTGCCGAACGTGGACACGATGTCACCGTGGTCTACTCGACGCCGGGGCCTGCCCCTCTGCTGAGTCGGTACTCGCTCGGGGGAATCATGGCCCGTCTGGAGGGCAACGACGTCACCTTCCGCTTCTCCGAGCAGGTGTCAGGCATCGAGCGGGGAGTCGTGCACCTGCGCAAGGTGTACTCGCAACGGCCCGGTGCCCTGGACGGCGTGGACTCGGTTGTTCTGGCATGCGGGGGTGTTCCGCGCACGGCGTTGGCAGAGGAGCTTCGTGCACTCCTGCCCGAGGTGCACGTCATCGGAGATGCGTTCGCCCCACGTCGACACCTCTATGCGACACGCGAGGCGTTTGCGCTCGTGCAGCAGATCAACGGCCCGCTCAAGGCGTGAAGTTCGATGCGGGCCCGGGCATCCCCAGATACCAGCCCTGCCCGCTCCGGGCGCTCAAGCCGCTTTCGTCCCCAAGCGTTCGCGGGGAGCCAGATGTTCATGATGAGGCTCACGCACAACAAGGTGAGCAGAAGTGAACTCAGCCACGGTGCGCCGTCCTGAACTACCGAGATTGCTGACGCGGCGACCACGACCAAGCACACGACCGTCGTGACGAGCCGCCATGGCAACGCACCTGATTCCACCTGGGATCCGCCGGGGAACAATGGTGTGTGGAGCGAAGCATCGTTGACCATGTAAACCAGCCTCCCCTCGGAAGTGGCTGACTTCTCTCGCAGGATAGATCGCGAGCCTGACTAGGGTGGTGATGTGCAGGTCAATGTCCGGTCGACGCTTGTCGATGTCGCTCCTGAGGCCATCGAGCAGCTGCGCGATCGACTACGCGCAACCCGCTGGCCGAGGACGTATCCGGATGTCGGCTGGCGGCTGGGCACGGATCTGACCTATCTCCAGGGTCTGGTGCATGACTGGTCCGAGGAGTTCGACTGGTGGTCCGTTCAAGGTCGCCTCAACCGGTTCGATCAGGTCGAGGCCGTGATCGACGGGCAGCCAATCCACGCCTTCCATCAGCGCTCACCGCGACCGGACGCCACCCCGTTGCTCCTGGTGCACGGATGGCCGGGCTCGGTCATCGAGTTCATCGACTGCATCGGGCCGCTCACAGACCCGGACTCCTTCGGGGCGCCCGGAGCTCCGGCCTTCCATGTCGTCAGCCCGTCGATCCCGGGCTATGGCTTCTCCGGCCCGACCTCGGAACCCGGATGGAACGGCCGTCGCATCTCTCGAGCGTTCGACGACCTGATGACGGCCTTGGGGTATGAGCGCTACGCCGGGGCGGGCGGTGACTGGGGAGCGAACATCCTGACGGACCTAGCTCGCTCGGACCGCCAGACGTCACTGACGAACCTGCACCTGACGATGCCCACCGGTCTGCCCCCTTCCCCGGGTGAGCATGAGGAGCTATCGGACTTCGAGCGAGAGTCACTGGCGCACTGGGAGCACGCGCTGGCCACGGGTCGGGTGAATCACGTGCCGACCAACAGCCATCGTCCGCACACCTATGCCGTCGCCATGAACGACTCACCCGCCGGCCTGCTGTCATGGCTGGTCGACATGTGTCGATCGTTCACCGTCTACGAGGGAGATGTCGAGGACGCGCTGTCGCGCGAGCAGTTGCTCGCGAACGCGACCATCTACTGGGTGACCGAGACCATGCCTTCAGCCATGCGGCTGTACTGGGAGCACGCTCAGCAGAAGGCCGCTGATCCGCATCCGCCATTCGTCACTGTTCCGACTTCCGTATCCATCTTCCCCAGCGACATCCGACGCTGGCCTCGATCCTGGGCGGAGCGCTGTCTGAACATCACTGAGTGGGAGGTGCTCCCGATCGGTGGCCACTTTGGGTCATGGGAGCAGCCGCAGCTGTTCGTCGACGCGGTGCGACGGGCCCTCGGCACGTCACAGGCATGAGCATCATCCGGATTGATGAGGCTGATGACCCACGGCTCGCTGACTACGTGGGGTTGACTGACGTCGCCCTGCGCAGCCGTCGGGAGCCCGAGGAAGGGCTGTTCATCGCCGAGAGCACGTCGGTCATCGAGCGAGCGCTCGAGGCGGGGCACCGGCCGCGCTCCTTCCTCATGGAGGAGAAATGGCTCGAGCCGCTCCTGCCGCTCCTGGAGTCCGTTGACGCTGGGCCGCGTGGATCTGTGCAGACCTTCGTCGCTCGCAAGGCGGTTCTGGAGTCCATCACCGGTTTCAACGTCCATCGCGGCGCGTTGGCCGCCATGCATCGCCCACACCTGCTTGCGGTGACCGAGCTGCTCGCAGATCCGTCCCTTCGCCTTGTGGTGATTCTTGAGGACATCGTCGACCACACCAATGTGGGTGCGATCTTCCGGTCCGTGGCCGCGCTGGGCGCCGATGCGGTGCTCGTGACCCCTCGATGTGCGGACCCCCTCTACCGAAGGAGCGTCCGCGTCTCGATGGGCACGGTCTTCCAGATCCCCTGGACGCGGATGCCCGCATGGCCGCACGGTGTTCAGGATCTACGGGACGCCGGCTTCACCGTGGCGGCGCTGGCGCTGACCGAGCAGGCGATAGCCCTCGACGGTTTCCACCCTGAGGGCCGCGTGGCGCTTGTTCTCGGAACGGAGGGCGACGGAATCTCGGAGCGGGGACTCGCTGCAGCAGATGTCCACGTGCGCATTCCCATGGCGGGCGGAGTGGACTCGTTGAATGTCGCTGCCGCTTCCGCGGTCGCTATCTGGGCCCTGCGCGACAGGGACGATCAGGCGAAGAGGGTGACGATGAGGGCGATGGCCGCGAAGCCGATGGCCACGTAGACCAGCAGGATCCCGATGCCCATGATTCGCAGGGGCGCTCGGTACTCGCCTGCGGCGTAATGGCCGGCTCGACGCATGACCGTCGCCAATCTGGTGGCCTCGCGCGCGGGGTCACCCGAGGGATCGCGCTGCGACCAGTAGCCACGCTCGCTGTTCTGCCCGAGAAGGGCGAACACCACGCCGAGTACGGCGAGAACTGCGCTGATGGTCCAGAAGACGAAGGCGGCGACATTCACGACGCGACCCTATCGGGCCGTGACCGTGGTGTCGGGTGTGCCAGTGCGGGAGGGAGCAGCGCGCCCACGATGACGACGGAGGATGTCACGGCGACCAGCAGTGTGAAAACCGCCGGGTGAACGGACAGCGGTCCAGTCCACACGGGCGCGTCACGCACATCGAAGAGCGCAGCATCGGCGCCGAAGGAGTAGCGGTGAGCATTGATCCAAAATGCGAGAGTCGACGTGACCGCAAGCGCCGTGGCGACCACGACGGCCGGAGCGATGGGCCAGGGCAGTGGTCGGTCCGCCTGTCGGGGAAGGAGCAGCGTCGCCATCAGGAGCGCGAGCAATGGTGCGAGATAACGCGACTGCACGAGTTCTCCCACCACCAGTCCTTCACGCTGGAGGAACCACAGGGGTACAAGCGCAAAGGCGCCGAAGGCCACGGCGACGGCCGCGGCCTTTGCCCGCCACAGGTGGCTCAGGCCGAGCCAGGCAAGTCCTCCGAGGGCAGCGACCCCGACAAACGGCACCAGAGTCGGCATTGCCGTGTCGTTCCATCCCAGTCCTGACGTTCCGACGATTCCGGACCAGAGGATCGGCAGGTAGACGGCGTTGGAGAGGAACAGGCCCAGTCCGGCGGCGGCCGTGCCCAGGGGGGCGCCGTCACCCACGAGGGGTGTCTCGAAGGTGACGTAGCTGATGAACCCGAGAATTCCCAGCACCGCAACGACTCCAGTTGAGATCCGGCGCCAGCGCCTTGGTCCCGCAGCAATGAGGGCAAGGACAGCGGCCAGAAGCAGGTAGGCGCCGGTATCGACTCGGGAGGTCATGGCCATGGCGGCCGTCGCGATCGCGCCCGCGAGCAGCAGCCAGGTGCGTCTGCTGCGCCACGACGAGCGCCTCAGAAGCGCCGAGGCGAATCCCCAGAACAGGACGATGCCTCCCACAGCCCACGAGCTGGGGTTTGTCGAGGCCAGAATGAACAGACCGAGCGGTATGGACGTGACGGCCAAAGCGATGAGCGTGGCCGAGGAGATGCCGACCGGAGCCACCCGCATCAGTAGGGCGAGCAGCACGCTGATGACAGCCGCATTAATCAGGCGCATGGTGATGACCGAACGCTCGACGTCGTCTCCCACGAACATGGCCATCGCCGTGTGGAAGCCCGTGGGATAGAGGTGCTCGATCTGGTTGACGTGCGTGACGATGACGAGGCTGCTGTCCGCAGAAGTGGCCTCAGTGCAGTCAGCCGTCACATCATCGCGATACCGGAAGCAGTCAGCGGACTGCACCACATTGCGTGGCACCAGAATCGCTTGATCGTCCGCTGTGGGCTCGCATGCATCTGCAGGCCAGGAGCACCAGATGGAGGAGAGATGGAAGTCGTCGTCTGGCGCGGACCCGACCGGACTTGTCACGGCCCATCCGACCAGCGTGAGGAACAGCGCCACGGGCAGCCAGAGCCACCGCCATCTCACGACTCTCGCACCCAGCGGGTGAGGAGGGTCCCCTCCTGCTCCAGGACGTGCCGGACCTTCATTCGGGGCGCCGGATGCAGGCCCCCGGGCCGGACGCTCAGGTGGTTCGCGGACGTGGCGCCGAGCAGCTGCGGCACGACGGTCACGATCAGCTCATCAAGGAGGCCCACGGCGAGGATGTCGGTCAGCAGGGAGGCCCCTCCTTCGCACAGGATTCGCGTCAGTCCCCGCTCCGACAGTGCGCGCAGCGCTGTGGGGAGATCCACCGAATCCGTGCCGCATGTCACGATGGTGCAGGTGTCCGCGATCCACGGCGGAGTCGCAGATGCGGCAGTGCTGGTCGTCAGCAGGATCGGCGGTGTGTGCTCGGGCTGGCGTTCGGCGAACAGGCGCAGGCCTGCGGGCAGGTTCAGGCTCCGGGTGACGATGGCCACGGGCTGTGTGGACGGCGAGTAGTCCTCGGCGCGAACGGTCCCTGCACCGACGAGCACCACGTCGGCCAGTGAGCGTGCCAGCCGGAAGACCAGTCGGTCGGCCTCCGTCCCCAAGGCCTTGGATCGACCGTCTGCCGCGACGGTCGCGCCATCAAGGGTCTGGACGAAGTTCGCGCGAAGCCACCACGGATGACGCCATGATCCGCTCTGGGGCACTGAGTACGCCGCGGTGAGCTCATCGGGGTCCAACGTCTCCACGGGGCTGGGATAGAGGCGTTGCACGGCACGATCGTCGCACGAATAGGCTCGCCGACGTGGCACCAGCCCTGAGCGCGCGACGCCCCGATCTCGATGTCGAGGGCCTGGTCGACGAGTTCCTCCCCCCTCCGCACTTCGGTGACGTGAGCTTCGACTCCTACCTGCCAGACCCTTCGCAGCCCACGCAGATGGCGGCTGTCGCTGCCCTCCGAGCATTTGCTGAACGAGCCAATCGCGCGGCTGGAGCCAAGCGCGCGAAGTTCCGTCGGGCTGCCCCGCCTGAGGGACGCGCCGGCGTGTACCTCGATGGCGGATTCGGTGTGGGCAAGACCCACCTGCTGGCGAGCCTGTGGCATGCGGTGCCCGGACCCAAGCGCTTCGGCACCTTCGTGGAGTACACGAACTTCGTCGGGGCACTGGGGTTTCGTCACGCCGTTGAGGTGCTCAAGAGCAGTCGCCTGGTGTGCATCGACGAGTTCGAACTGGACGATCCCGGCGACACGGTGCTCATGTCGACGCTTCTGGGTGAGTTGGTGAAGGCGGGGGTGCTGCTCGCCGCGACGTCCAACACCCTTCCCGACAAGCTCGGCGAGGGGCGGTTCGCGGCCGAGGACTTCCTGCGGGAGATTCAGGGGCTGTCGGCCCACTTTGATGTGCTCCGCATTGATGGCGAGGACTACCGTCATCGTGGCCTGCCGGAGGCGCCGACTCCCGTCACGTCGGCCGAGCTCGACACGTTGGCGGCCGAGCGTCCAGATCTCGTCCGAGACGACTTCGAAGCCCTGCTGGCGCACCTGTCCACCGTGCACCCGTCCAGGTACGGGGCACTCGTCGCCGACGTTCCCATGGTGGCGATCGATGGGGTGCGAACGGTAACCGATCAGGCGCAGGCCCTGCGACTGGTGGTGCTGGTCGATCGCCTCTACGACCGTGATGTTCCGGTCGTGACCAGCGGGGTGCCCGTCGACCAGCTGTTCTCTGCCGAGATGCTCAAGGGTGGGTATCGCAAGAAGTACTACCGGGCGATATCTCGGCTGGTCTCCCTTGCCCGCGACGGGCAGTCGATGGTTGGCTGAGGGCATGGATCCCTCAGGCATCATCAGCGCACTGGTCGCCGGCTCGATCATCGGGCTCATCGCCCGCATCCTCGTTCCGAGCATGCAGCCGATCGGGTGCATCGTGACGATCATCATCGGAATCATCGGCGCGTTCGTGGGGTTGGGGATCGGTTACTACTTCGGGTACGAGGACACGTGGTTCTTCGTCCTGCTCACGCAGATCTTCGTCGCTGTCATTCTGGTGGCAGTCACAGCGGCGCTCTTCCGCAAGAGCTCGGCTCCCTGACACGCCCAGGGGGAGTTGCACGGGTATACCCCATGGGGTATCCTTCAAGTCCTGTCGAACCGACCCCTCAGGAGAACATTCATGTGTAGCCCCGCTCTTTGTCGCCAGTGCAACAAGGTCACTTACACCGGCTGTGGCCAGCATGTTGACGAGGTGCTTTCGATGTACACCCCTGAGGAGCGCTGCAACTGCCAATAGATGCGCCCCGGCCGCTCTGGCTTCTGAGCATGCAGGCAAAGACTTGTGGTGGGCGATACAGGAATCGAACCTGTGACCTCTTCCGTGTCAAGGAAGCGCGCTAGCCCCTGCGCCAATCGCCCGTGCGAACTCGGGACAGGCTACACCGTCGGAGCGTGTGCGATGACACCGGTCAGGTGGCTCCGGCGAGAGGCTGTTCCCGCGTGTCATCGTCGTCAGCGGTCGCCTGATTGATCCGATTCAGATTCGATACGATCCCGCCGATGAGGGCGATCTGTGCCGTCTGGTCGGCCATCCGCACCGCCTCATGCGCCTGAGTGCGCCCCAGGCTCGTGGCGGGGTCCTCCGCTGCGATGTTGGACGCCGCCATCGCCATGAGATCTGCCAGCGGCGAGGCCGCGGCGGGAGGTAGCGCGGCGATATCGCGCCCGGTGGCTCGATGCAGGTCCGCGGCGATCGACAGCAGGCGTGACGACATCACCGTGGTCGCGTCGAGATCCTGCTTGAGCAGGGAGAGATCGTCTGGGTCGATGCGTGGGTCCCACCTGCGGTTCTTGGCCAGGTCTTCCCATCGAGCTGCCATGCCCAGCGTTCGATTGCGGAGCTCCACAGCCTCCTCGCGCCATGCCTTTGCCGTGTCGCGGTCAGGAGCATTGCGCAGCCCCTCGGACATTGCGGTGAGGAGTGCCGCGAGGTCGTCCTTGAGCTGATCGAGGTCCGCGCGAATGAGGCGAGTGTCCTTGCTGGGGGCTGCTACTGCCGATGCCACAAGGGCGCACAGGGCGCCCACGACCACGCCGGTGAAGCGCTCGATGGCGAGCTCGGTCGTGAAGTGGGTGCCGACGACGAGGATCACGGTGACGGCCATGCCGGCCGCGACAAAGGGGGAGTCGTCCGGGGAGGCCAGTCGAAGCTGCCGTGCCAGCACGAAGCAGAGAAGGACGAGCAGGAAGATGACGACGGGGCCTGTGCCCAGAAAGGAGACGATCACCAGCGCGATGGCCGCTCCAAGGAGGGCACCGAGAATCTGGAAGGCCGTTTCCTTCGCCGCATGTCGGAAGGTGGCTCGGGTGGCCACAGCGGCGGTGATGGCTGCCGGTATGGCATCAACGTGGGGAGTGAGGACGCCGATCGTGTAGGCGACGACGGTGGCCAGGGAGGTGAGGACGGCCAAACGCGAGTAGCTGCTGTTCCACAGGCGTTGCACGTGGTGATTGTCGCATCCTCGGGCGATTCCCGGGCAGGTAGATCTGCGGTCGCGGACGAACCGTCCTTCGTGGAGGTGGAGACGGGATTTGAACCCGTGTAGACGGCTTTGCAGGCCGTTGCCTCGCCTCTCGGCCACTCCACCAGGAGTCACGGCGCCTCGAGGGCGCTCGTCATGCGAGCGGACGACGGGATTCGAACCCGCGACCCTCACCTTGGCAAGGTGATGCGCTACCAGCTGCGCTACGTCCGCATGTGTAGATCGGAACCATAGCCGACGGCCCCCTCGGGGAGCGAATCCGGGTGGGAATCCCCTCGAGCATGCGATGGGGGGTGCCCGCCTCGCGTGCAGGCACCAAGATGGGCACGTGAGCCTGAACCCATGCGCCCGGATTGGCGACGTGTGGGCGCGCGACCTGGTGCAGGTATCGCGGGATGTCACAGTGCTGGAGTCAGGGGGACGGTGGGCCGTCGCGATTCCCTACGCCGGGGTGCCGGTGCTGGCTCAGTTTGCGACGTGGAGTCGAGGAGCGTCGCCCCCGCCAGGCGTTGACGTGGGGGACTGGACCGGTCCGGCGGCCGGCAGCTGGCAGACGTCCATGGATGAGTCTGCCTACTGCGAGGGAGTAGCGGCTGTCCGTGAGGCGATCGCCGAGGGCACGGTCTATCAGGCGAATCTATGCAGGGTGATGTCAGCCCTCATGCCCGAAGGCGAGGCTCGGGACGTGGCAGCGCTGGATCGCCTGCTGGCATCGGGAAACCCGTCCCCGCACGGCGGATTCCTGCGCCTGCCTGAGCACGGCGTGCACGTGGCGTCAGCGAGTCCGGAACTGTTCCTGTCTGTCATGACCGGTTCCGGTGGTCGCGAAGTCCTGTCGGGGCCCATCAAGGGCACAGGGCGTACGGAGGAGGAGTTGGCCGAGAAGGATCGCGCGGAGAACGTGATGATCGTGGATCTCGTTCGCAACGATCTGTCGCGAGTCAGCATTCCGGGCACCGTTTCCGTGCCGGATCTCCTGCGCATCGAGCATCACCCGGGTCTGGTCCACCTGGTGTCCCGCGTGCGTGGGGAGCTCCGGCCCGAAGTGGGCTGGCAGGAGCTGCTGGAGGCCACGTTCCCGCCCGGATCAGTGACGGGCGCGCCGAAGAGCTCCGCCCTGAGAATCATCAGGGATGTCGAGACCGCATCACGCGACTACTACTGCGGTGCCTTCGGCTGGATCGACGCAGACTCCGGTGAGGCTGAATTGGCCGTGACTATTCGAACCTTCTGGTGCGACGACGAGCATCTGCGCTTCGGTACCGGAGCGGGTATCACCTGGGCATCCGATGCATCGGCGGAGTGGCGAGAGACCGAGCTCAAGGCACGCCGGCTCGTCGAGGTGGCATCGGGGTCGTGGAAGGGTGGCGCTCCGTGACCGGTGAGGTCCGATGATGATCTGGGTAGGCAGTCGATCCGGTGGCGTCATGGTGGACGCAGATCAGGCACAGGTGTCCGTGCTGGACCACGGCTTCACCGTGGCCGACGGCGTGTTCGAGACGCTGAAGGTGACACCACTCGGTCCGGTTGCGCTGACTCGACACCTGCGAAGGCTGGGTGAGTCTGCCCGCAGCCTGGACCTGCCCGCGCCGGACGTGGATGTGGTTCATTTGGCCGTGGCTGAGGTATTCGAGCGGTGGGTGCTGGACGGTGCTGCACTGGGACGGCTTCGAATTACTTACACAGGCGGAACGGCTCCGCTGGGCAGTGACCGTGGAAACGCCGATCCCACCCTGGTTGTCGCCTGCGCGGATGCGCAGCCCTGGCCTGAGACGACGACGGTCGTCACGGTTCCGTGGGTGCGCAACGAGCGATCAGCAGTCGCTGGCGCCAAGACCACGTCATATGCGGAGAACGTCGTGGCCTTGAAGCGTGCCCGCGACCAAGGCGCCTCCGAGGCGCTCATGGCCAACACCGTGGGCGATCTCTGCGAGGGCACGGGAACGAATGTGTTCGTCGTCATCGACGGGCGCGTGGTGACGCCACCGCTGGAAAGCGGATGTCTCGCGGGGATCACGCGCGAACTGGTCATCGAGTGGCTCGACGTGGCGGAGGAGACGCTGCCGATGGAGGTGCTGCACCAGGCAGACGAGCTCTTCGTGACCTCGTCAACCCGCGATCTGCATCCCGTTGTGCGGATGGACGAGCGAGTGTGGGCCAGTGCCGGACCGGTCGCCATGTCTATGCGTCAGGAGTTTGCGCGGCGTCTTGCCGAGCAGATCGATCCCTAACAGGCGACGAGGGGCCCCGCCCAAAGGCGGAGCCCCTCGTCTTTCTTGGCGCAGGTGTCTAGAAGACGTGGTAGCTGCGACGCAGGTTGTACGGGTTCCACTGGCCAGCGACGCCGGGGGCGTTCGCCTTCACCATGCAGTGACCCTTCTTGATGAGCTTCAGTGTGACCGACCCATTGCTCGGGTATTGGAGCTTGCAGATCTTGTTCTTGCCCTTCGTGATGGTCCAGTTGATGTTCTGGCCAGCATTGGTGTCGGCGTTGCCCGGGCCCTCAAGCACGAGCGAGCGGCCCTTCTTGAATCTGCCGGACTGCGGTGCCGCAACGACGGCCGTCTGGTTGCCGGGAACCAGATTAACCGTGTAGCCGTACTGCACAGCAGCAAATCCATTGCCGCCGGGGCTTGATGCCACCAGGTTGCACTGGCCGCTGCCGGCCTGTGCCGTCAGGGCGAGCCCGGAGACCTGGCAGGGTCCGGACTCACTCAGCGTCACGGGTGCACCCGACGCAGTCGACGCGGAGAACGTGAATGATCCGCCGTTGGGAACGGTGTAGACGCCGTTGGGTCCCCACGGTCCGACACCCGGCTGCACCAGCGTGATGCGATCCTGCTGCGCGGGTCCCGACACGATCGTGACGGGATCGCTGGTGGAGCCACTGAGACCGCCATTCGTCGTGTAGCTGGCGCCAAGGGTGGCGTTGCCAGGGGTAGTCGGCGTCCACTGCATCGAAGCCTTGCCGCCCACGATGGCGATGGACCCGCTGATCGGGGCGCCATTGAACGTGAACCCGACCGAACCCTGAATGCTCGCGGGCACCAAGGTGGCCGTCAGTGTCACGGGAATGCCTGCCGTCATGGTGCCGGGCGCGGTGAGCGTGATGGTGTTGCCACTTCCAGATGCATTCACCGCATCGGCCGGTGAGGTCGAGCCCAACGCGACACCGTCACCGTTGTAGTACGCGGTGAAGATGTAGGTGCCGGGGGATGCCGGCGTCCACCACCAATAGGCGTAGGACGACCCCGACCCCTGCTTGGTCAGTCCCATGGTCGTTACCGCGTTGCCGTTCTGGTCACGGACTATGACCTGTCCCGTGGGGGCGTACGCGCTCCCATTCGTGGCACTGACGGTGACGGTGATCTTCGTGGCCGTGCCGACCTTCGCGTTGTTGGGCGCTGAGATCGTGCTCGACGTCGTCACACCGGATGAGAGATTGATGGTGAATGGCCCAGAGAAGCCCGCGGGGCCGCCCCCGGTGTCGTAGTTGGTTGCCGTCAGGATCAGGGGCGAAGGCGAGTTCGGCATCGTGAAGGTAAAGCTTGCAAAGCTCGCCCCAAGGTTGAAGTTGAAGGTGTCGCCATACTGCTGACCGTTCTGCCCGGTGAGGACGACGGTGCCGTCCGTGATGGAACCGGTCGCCGTGACCGTCACCTGCGATCCTGCGGCAGCAGCGCTCGGCCCGTTGAGGACCATCGCGTTGTCCGCGTGGGCAGGTGCTGCGGCCAGGCCGACAGTGCCGAGGATGAGTGCACTCGCTGCGCCAGCGCGAACGAGGAGACCGCCGAGGCGGCGTCGTGAGGTCATGGGTGACCGTCCTTCCATGAAGTTGGGACCACGGTAGGTCACCGGCGGCCTTGAAGAGGACTCCACACGCGGGCCCGTTGGAACGAGGTTCCACCTGGCTCGTGGCGCTATCGGGCCCGTGAGTCGTGATCCGGCGGTGGGGTAGAGTCTGAGCGCTTCGGGCGATTAGCTCAGTGGTAGAGCACTCGCTTCACACGCGAGGGGTCACTGGTTCGAACCCAGTATCGCCCACCGAAGGCTGCAGGCGCCCGTAGAGGGTTGCCGATTGGGGTGCGAGCGACAAAGTACTTGTTGCACTGGGAAGCGCGCCGAGAGAGGGACTGACGTTGTCAGCAGTCGTGAGAGGAATCGTTCTTGTCGTCGCGTTCCTGGTAGCCCAGACGGGATTGTCGGCAGCGGCGCAGGCGGAGGTGGTGGCGGATTGCACGACGGCCATGGCCGGTCGGACGTTCACGCTCGTGGTGGGGACCACGACCACGCTGGAGTACACGAGCTGTGGAAATGGCACTGGTGCTCCCTACCTGGACAACAGTCTCAGTTCCTCAGGCTCCTGGCTTACGACTCAGCCGTTCGGGACGGGGAGTTCAGCAGGCAGTTTTGCTGGCACCGGGGCGTGGTGGACCCGCCTTACCGCCGGTGCTGGTGATGCAAACCTGTCCCAGACCCTCTACCTGAACTACAACAACGGAGCGTCCGTTGTCGGGTACACCGTGAACATCGTGAGTGTCCCAGTGCCGGCTGTCCCGGCTTCAACGGTCGCTCCTGTCGCCCCGGCTCCGGTCCTTCAGCAGTTCGGTCTCATGTCCGAGGTGTCCTGCGAAGAGAGTGCCCCTGCTGAACTCGACCTGAGCGGCGTTTCCTCAGGTGGTTGGCCATCCTCGTGGGCGCAGTGGGTCGGTGGTGGCGCGGGTGGTTTCGTCTGCACCAGAACGCTGTCGTATCAGTCGGGTACGGATATGTGGTTGACATCAGGCAGCGTGCTGATGGGCAGTGGGCAGTTGCAGAAGTATGCGATCGGTTCCGCGGCCGTGGAGCGAATGGTGGCTGACGAGAGCATGACGGCGAGCCAGGCGCGCGTTGCGTATTGCCGGACGCATGCACCGGAGAGTCCCGAGCTGGGCAGTGATTGGGGTCAGCGCAATGAGGGCTGGAGTCCGAGC